>Ga0209414_1000678_pt1 | contig 16533 bp, 14 predicted proteins | sample LakVidmifraction_4_FD_181154 | JGI IMG/M metagenome (GOLD analysis project Ga0209414, IMG submission 181154) | Hypersaline microbial communities from Lake Vida, Antarctica - Brine Hole Two &gt;0.2 micron (SPAdes) (version 2) | ecosystem: Environmental > Aquatic > Non-marine Saline and Alkaline >... | reverse complement strand
TAGATTTATCTGACAACTTATTGAGAACAGCGTTTACTAATACAGTAGAACTTATCAAAAGCCAGATAGAAGTTGAGTAGGTTTTTTAATTTATACAGGAGAAAATATGAAAAATGTAATAATAACAATAATGATCATTCTAGCTTTATCAGTGACTTATAACGCTGATGCAGAAGTTAGGATACTTAGCGTGCAAAATAAATGGATAAATAGTGCTCACTTAAAAGAGTACGCTGCTACAGTACAATCTGGCGGTAAGTGGTATGTACAGCTGCAAGTAATCCCCCAAGTTTACAATGCATCTAGTACATTATCGTGGAAATGTAGCGATCAAGTTTCTGCAAATATACTGCGAGACCAGATAAATGTTTGGATAGCAGGGTTTGTAGATATATTATAGGCTTAGGAGGCTTAGGGGTCACCTATTATGCCATGTTTGCCGAGTGGTGCCTCTGTCGGCTTTTTATTTGATAAAAGTATTGTAAAAGTTAATAAAATATTATAAGGATTATATATGAATTGTCATGAAACATTAGCAGTAGTTAGGTATCATAAAAACGCTATAAAATACATACCAAAGAGTAGGGGTATATCTATACTGCTACATTCATTTGATCTAAAGAAGGGGGACTCCTTTAAGGTTTTAGAGGAGCTATGTAAAGCTAAATTTAAACTTATTAAAGTAGTGTCTCAATGGTCGGATGATAACCATACATTTACAGATAAGCACTATAGAGCAGCCATAAAAGATGCGAAACAATGTTCTAAAATATTTGCAAAGTATCCTAACATTGAATTTCAATTCACACCTTTTCTGGAGCACAGAGAGTATTCATATCTAAAGCTAGATGGGCTATTTACTTCTTGCAGAAAGCCTCTAGGGGATAAAGTAGTACTAATAAATAACCCCCTGAGAGGTGGTGTATATTTAGATACATCCATTAATCTATATAATGAAATACATCACTATGATTTCCCTACAGGGGAGAAAGGGAACTATCAATTTAGTTCTGATGGTGTAAGTTCTTTTGATGATAATTTTCAGAGACAGAAAGAAACACACAAAAAAGCACAGCATATCTGGGGCTGGTGTTTGCAGTATAATTTACTAAAAAATGATGAAGATAGAACAAATAGAAAGGACAGGAAAATAATGCCTGTAGGACTACTAATAAAGTCTATGGACTATATCTTACAGAATGACAAAGGGGCTACATCTCTAGATGGTACTCTATATACGCTAAAGTCCCATGCAGAACAGGAAAAAAATAGCCCTGATATATCGGATAGGGATAATAAACCTGTGTTTATATCTAAACCAAAAGTAAATAATATAAAATTCGTAGACTATAAAGGAAACTCTATAGATGTTGAGGACTCTGGGAAGTTAGAGGATGGGAGATTTGTCTATAGACTTAAACCAAGGGGTGGTAAGTACGGATTCAACTACTCAAAAAAAGCCAGGAAAAAAACAGGTGCCACTGTATACAAAGTATTAAAGGGTACAACTGTAATAGGAATTGTGGATTTAGCGTTTAGAGAAGGAACATTTAGGAAATAATATGAAATTTATACCATTATTTGACAAAGTATTAGTTAAACCTGCTAGCGATACGGATAGGAAAACACAAGGCGGTCTTTATATACCTAACTCTAATCAAGTTAAAATAACTTCTGGAATGGTTGTAGCTGTCGGCTCTGATTGTCTACTGGTTATGCGAGGGGATGCAGTCATGCTCTCCCCCTATAAAACATCTGTAGAGGTAGATCTGGAAGGAGAAAAATTCTTAGTTGTTCCTGAAAAGGAGATATTAGGAATAGTTAAAGACAACACAGATGAAAACTAATATAGATAAATATATAAAAAAATTAGAATTAAGATTGTTCAAATTGCAAGATGTAGAAGCTAAAAATAAACTTAAAAAAACACTATATAATTTTTTAAAACAAAAATATATATATGATAAAGAAAAAAAATACTTAAAGGAGTTAGGCCAATGGTACATAAAAAACATACTGAAAGAACGCATGAAGAGTTAGGAGGTAGTTCAGCAGCTATCTGGTCTGTTTGCACAGGCTCTGTATTTCTGAAAAGAACTATACCCCAGCAGGAGCCTACTGAACACACACAAAAGGGAACTAGAGCACATGAAGCTTGTGACTATGCTTTGGAGTGGTTCCTACAACATAAAATAGACGGAAGAAGTAAAGAAGGATTAACAAAGTGGATAGAAGATAATACAGATGATCATGAGATGTTCGAGAGTGTAATAGGATACATAACTTTTATATGGGTAGATGTTTTAAAGAGCTACATAACAGATAAATCTTGGGGAATAGAGGACAAGTTTACATACTCAGACAATATAAGAATTGGTGGACCTACTGATTTTTGGACGATATACATAGACAATAAAGGCAAAAGAGTACTGCATGTAGTAGATTATAAGAATGGTAGAACAGAAGTAGACATAATAAAAAATAAACAATTGGGAGTATATGCCACAGCTATCAGAGAGTACCTACTACAAAACGGAAAAGATATTGATTATGTGTTAGCAAGTGTATATCAGCCTAAGTCTAGTCCCCCCAATAAGACAACTACTTTCAAATTAAATCAGTTAGATTCTTTTAAGAAGCAATTTCTATCAGCACACAGAAAAGTATATATAGAAAAAAAGCCTAAATTCAAAACTGGTAGTCACTGTTTATGGTGTCATGCTCAATCTATTTGTAAGGATTATAACAAGTCTGCTAGCTTGCAATCTGATTTAATGATTTTAGAGTCAGAGATAGAGGATAACGGACTTCCTAACTTACCTGAAGTAGGCACACTAAGTAATGAAGATCTATACAAGATATATAAAGTAACAAAACCAATTACAGAGTACCTTAAAAAAGTTAATGCACATATAAAATCCTTATTTATTGTAAATAAACCTATAGCAGGTCTAAAAGCTATACAAGCTATTGGAAGGTCTAATTGGATAGAAGATACGGATATTGTAGCGACTAAGCTAGTAGACAAAGGTTTAACTCTGGATCAAATATTTAACCAGAAAATAAAAGGGCAGGGAGTAGTGAAAGCCCACTTAAAAGATCTTGGTATGAAGCCTAAAGATATTGAAGAATATTTTGGGCAACTTACTTTGAAAAAGCCAGGAGGGATAAAAGTAGTTGAAGAATCTGCAAAAGGGGAACCGATTGTAAACTTTGATGAAATGATTCTCTTGGGTAATATTGATGAAACTGAAATTGATTAAAGGAATATAAATAAAATGATAGAGCCAGACAGAACATATAGATTTGTACATGACATTCAGAGAGTATTTGGAGATGCACTTACAACTAGTAAGGGTAGATTCAGCTATGTATTTTTGAAGAGCAAAAAAGATCCTAGACCCCCTAAACCAGGGGAACAGCCTAGAGCTTCTAAGTATGAAATATCTATTTTAATGGACAAAAACTCGGAAGCTACAATTAAGTTTAAAAATAAACTTACTAAAATGGCTAAAGGAATGTTAAAGCAGTTCAATAAAGAATCTAAAGTTAAAATAAGTATAGATAACTTTTTACAGGATGGTGATGACTCGGAGAAGTTCGATTCAGAAAAGTACCCACAGTATAAAGGTAAATATATTATATTTACTAGAAACCCTAGAGACAGAGGAATAGGTCTAGGGCAGTGGGTATTGAGAGATAAACACGGCAAAGAAGTATCTGTAGATGAACTAGAAGGTGGAATGATAGGTAAGCTTATTATTCAACCGCATCTAGGGGCTACTGGAATAAGCTTTACCTTCTTAGGGGTGTATAGATTTGAAGACGACGGAGTAAGATTCGGAGGTGGAACTATAGATCACGATAAGATGGTAGGAGTTTGTGCAGATACAGAAGAGTGTGAAGACGATGACGACGATGACGATGACACAATAGAAGACTCGAAAACTGTAGATACATCTGAAGAAGAAGAAGAAGAAGAAGAAGAAGAAGAAGAAGAAGAGGAAGAGGAAGAGGAAGAGGAAGAGGAAGAGGAAGAGGAAGAGGAAGAGGAAGAGAAAGAGGAAGAGGAAGAGGAAGAGGAAGAGGAAGTAGTAGTGGTAAAAAAAGTGACTGTAGGTAAATTAGAAGACACGAAGGCATCCAAGAAAGTTAAGAAAACTTTTGGAGCCAGCAAAGGTGCTTCTGACCTAAACGCTTCTGCAAAAGCTAAAGGACTTAAAAAACCTTTAGCATCTAAGCAAAGTGCATTAGATCGTCTGTAAATTAGTACCTTCCATAAGGTGTAAAAGCCTTATGGAAGGGTTTAAAAATCCATATGAACGAAACTACATTCAAAGTAAGATTCTTAGATAAGGATATTACATCTATATATATACTTGAAGATTCTACAGCTGATGCATGTATTAAAACGCTGATGGAATTTAACGGTACTCTAGCAATAGATACTGAAACAATGCCACTACCTCAATACAGAGACTACCCTAAAGCAGGACTATCCCCCCATCTAGCCACAATAAGACTCATACAGATATATGATGGAAAGCAGTCATATGTATTTGATTTGATGTTTATAAAGAGAAGGAAGAAGCTAATAAAGCTTTTAGAAACTAAAAAGTTCTTAGCTCATAATGCGGTATTCGACTATAAATTTTTAAGGAAGCTAGGGGCTAAACACATAGAATTAGGGTGTACTAGGATAATTTATAAATTAATATCCCATGCAGTGTACCCTACGGATGCTGGACTATCTGCTAGCTTAGAAGCTCTTTGCTCTACCATTCTTAAATCACCTATATATAAGGATGCTCAAACATCTGATTGGGGCGAGCCTAACCTAACATTCGAGCAAGTAGAGTATTCAGCTGTAGACCCTATAGCTGTTTGGGAACTAGGGAAAAGATTCAAAAACGGAATAAATAAATTCAATCTTTGGAAAATATATAAACTAACTAAAGAAGCTCAATACCCCATATGTGAGATGCAATTGAATGGGGTAGGGCTGGATGTAGATAAACACACTGCAAATATCCATGCTTGGAGGGATAAGCTATACGCATCTAAAAAAATACTGATGGAGCATCTAGGCACCACTAGGATAACAGACACTAAAATAAGAGAATGGTTAGGGGCTAATCTAGACCCCTACACTCTATCTTTTTGGCCTGTTACAGAAACATCTGGACAGCTATCAGTTAGTGCTAGTACCTTTTCAGACTACGAACATCTAGAGATTGTTAAACCTTTAACTATTTTCAAAAAGTTTCAAACACTATGTAACACTTTTGGCGATCAGTTAATTAATTGTGTCAACCCAGAAACTGGTAGGATACATTCGGACTTCAATATATGTGGAGCTAGGACTGGTAGACTATCTAGCTCAAAACCTAATTTACAGAATTTCCCAAGGTCAACAATTTACAGACAGGTATTTATACCTGCTAAAGGTAAAATACTTGTTCTAGCCGATTTCTCTCAGATAGAGGTAAGGGTAGCTGGTGAGTACTCGCAAGATAAAGTATTGCTAGATGCTTACAGAAACGGATCAGACATATACTCTATAACAGCAGCCCATTTATCTGGTAAACATATATCAGAAGTACAATCAGGCTCTCCAGAACGACAGAATGCTAAAGCACTTGTTCTAGGTTTGATGTACGGACTAGGGGCTAACTCTTTTTGTAGTTACGCTAAAAAGGGGTATGGAGTAGAGGTATCACAAGAGAAGGCATCTAAGGATATAAAGGAGTTTAGAAAGCTCTACCATAGCCTTAGATCTTGGCAATTAGATCAAACAGCTATGTGTCAAGAGTCGCTGATCGCTACTACAAAATATGGTAAAATAAGATGTTTGGCAGCTGATAACTGGTATGGATCATCTTTAAATACCCCTATACAGGGTACGGCTTCTGAAATAAACCTACAGTCTATGGTTAATTGCTATCACAAAATAAAGGGTACAGATATAAAAATGTTTAATAATATACATGATGAAATAGTTTTAGAGTGTTCTAAGGATTTAAAAAATGATGCTATTAAGGTGCTCAAAGATTCTATGACGGATGCATACTTACAATGTTTCCCCGATGGTGTAGTGAATAATCTGGTACAACCTTCTTGGGGATACAATTGGGGAGAAGCTAAATAATTATATTTGATTATAATTAAATATTAGATTATACTAAAGATATGAAAAAAGAAAAGAAAAAATATACTGGAAACGGTCAAATATTGTTGTTAGAGGCTATTGTTCAGAACTACGGTGGAAATACATCTGTAGCTAGATTGCTAGGGGTTACACATGGAATTATCGCTAACTGGAAAAGGATAGGTTATATACCTCTCAAGACAGTGGGTAAGGTATCCAGAACTCTAGAAGTTCCACTATACGCACTCAACTATTCAGGGCTTGCAGAATTATTAGATGCAAGACCAGAATGGGAGGAAATAGTAAGAGATTGTGATTTATCATCTCTAGCTATGAACACTGTGTTACAAGGAAAACCCCCTGATGGCCGTTAGATACATAGTAGAAAAAGGAAGGATAAAATTCCTAACACAGAATAGAGATGGATTCTATGCAGATGTAGATGGGACTATATATGCATTAGAACATGCTAGAACTATGAATGAGATAGCCAAGTGTGGTGTAGCTCCATTTACCCTTCCATCTTCTCACGAACTTACAGCTTTATGTAAAGTTCATGACTACATGTACTCCTCTCCAGTGTACCAAGCATTCTACACACGGCATCAAGCAGATATATGGTTAAGAGATAATATTAAATCTTACCCCAAATACTGGTATAATAAACTACTCTCAGAACCTTTTTATATTACTTGTAAGTTTTTTGGTAAATATAGAAACCTCTGGGAGAATAGAAAAACTAGATAAAGGATATAAAATGAAAAGTAAGGCAACGAAAAAGAAAGCAGTTAAGAAAGCTGTTAAGAAAGCGGTAAAGAAGACAGTTAAGAAAGCAGCTAAGAAAGCAGCTAAGAAAGCAGTCACGAAGACAGCCAAGAAAGTTGTTAAGAAAGCTGTCAAAAAGAAAGCTTCTAAGAAAAAGGAAATTAAAGAAGAAGCTACAGAAGGATATGAAGGTGGTGCTAAAGCAGCCCTATCTCAGGTTATGTAGTAACTATGGGGGAGGCATCCCCCTTTTTTAATGCATATATGAATAAAGCAGACAATTTAGATAGACAGGTGACAGACTTTTCTAAGGAAATACACCTGTTAGCCGCTATGATAGAGAGAGCTATACTAGATTTAAAAAGTAAAGAATATATTATAAGAATAGATGCTGCTGTATGGCTTTTGGGTATGCAAGATGGAACCCCACAAGTATCTTATAAATGGTGCTTAGAACACCTAGATATACCTAAAGAATTTTTGGATAAGATAAAGTTACTGGCAGAAGAGGCTAGATTGAAGTGAAAAAGAAAGTAGCCTTAACTTCTAGAAGTATCGACTATATGGCATCTAGAGGATACCTAGCAGAAAATGTAGAACACTTTCATGTTACAGGTAGAAAATCAGATCTATTTGGATTTGCTGATCTACTATGTTTAAGCCTGAAAGGAAACCCCCATGTTTTGGTGCAGGTCACAACTACTGGAAACTGGACAGCTAGAAAGAAAAAAATAGTAAATAACATAAATGCAGCCCTATTAGTAACACAATCTAACTTTGAGGTATGGGTAATGCATTGGAAACAAGAGCCTAAAGGGTGGAAAGTATATACTTATAATATAACTACAAGTGACTTTGATAAGGATTTTATAAAGCAGTGTAAACTACTGTTTGGTAAACAACATCAATTAGCAGCTATAAAATTAGTAGATATACTTAGCTTCCAAACCTACCATTCCTGATAAATTGCTTCTTAGCGTTATTTCTTATTGTCTTTACATCCTTTATATATCGTTGTTGTGATACCGCTGTAGAAGATCCGCTAGATGCTACTCTCCTTGCAGCTCTCTCTATATGTGGTCCAGTATATTTTATAAAGTCATACCATTCATCAGGAGTAAATGCATTTGATAATGATTTACCTACTCGCTCTTCTGCTGTAGTTTTATATTTATCTTTAGTAGTTCCAGCTCTACTATAATCCGCTGTAGTGAACCGTATAGTAGTAGGGTTACTAGGAGTTATTATTCCTTTTTCTTTTAGCATCCTAGCTGTTTCATTAGACGGCTCTTTTTCAGAAGCTATAAATCTACCTACTCCAGGTACTCTTTCTACTAAACTTTTTTCTACAGGTCTCCCAAAGTCATCTAACGCTGGGTTACTTCCAAATAGTTCTTTACTACCTGGATAGTCTTTAAAAATGGTTGCCCAACTACCTGTATTGCTCTCCTGTATGTTGCCATCGAACGATTTATTTATATCCTTTATCAGCCCTGAAAACGGTACAGACATAGATACTGCTGTTCTCCCCAAGTCTTTAAAGGATTTTTCTAAAGCCGTACCTGAATCCCCTGTATCATCTTTTATTAGATTATTGAACAGTTTAGTGTACGGCTCTAGTAAAGTGACATTAGATATTTGAGCAAAGGCTCCCTTGTAGAATGACATAGCAGCATCCATAGGGTCAGCCCCCTTGTCTATAGCTTGCTTGGCTTTATGAACCCCATATATAACTGCATTAAGACCTGGGTAATCCTTGTATATAAAACCGTTTTTACTTCCTTTAAATTTTATAGAGTACGGATTTTTTCCAGTTTGATCATACTCCTTAAAAGCCGTCCTATCCCTAGCCGCCTTACCTATAGGGCTTTCTCCTTGTTTAGGGTTTAGATCTAATACCTCACTAGCTTCCCCCTCTATCTCTATTGATCCCTCTAAAGCGGCCCCTAGAAGAGTAGCAGCTAGACCAGCCCCTAGCTTATTTAAAGCTAGTGAACGCTGCTCTTCAACTTCCAATTGGTGTATCTTCCTTCTTTTAACATCAGGTGTGGTAGATGAATCTTGCATTATAGCTTTCTTCATCACTATAGATTCTGCTTTTTTCCCTATATAGGTACCTGGTATAACATCATAGCCATAGTCCGCTATAGCCATTATAGATCTACCAAATGGTAGTACAGCTGTAAGAGCAGGACCTCCGAACCAGTGGCTCATACCCCTATTAAACATTGTGTTAAGCATATCTAATGCAGGGTTAGACAGTTTACCTCGTAGAGATGTTATATCTGCCCAATTCTCTGCTTTTTCTAATATGGGGGCAAAAGCTTCATTAGAGTATCCAGTTTTAAGGAGATTTTCATAAGCATATATAGCAGCATCAGAGTTAGATAATTCCACTCCATTTTTAGCTGATGCCTCTTGCATTTTTTTCATTTCGGTTTGTATCTCACCCTTACCAAAATATATTTTTGCAGCTTCTGCCATGTATCTAGCAGGGTCATTTCCATATAGTTTATTCAGTTTATAGTGGCTCTCTTGGGCCATATACCCCTGAGAAGCTATCCTTCTGTTGAATGCATCTGTAGCCGACATTAACTTTCTAGCAAATAGTAAACCTGTATTCAGCTTACTCTGTATCTTTCTAAGTGTTGTTGATTTGTCCTTAATAGTAAATTGAGAAGCATTACCTATATGATCTAGCAATAGAGCAGCTTGTTTTCCATTCATTGTCCTTACAAAATCCGCTGCCCCTGCTATTCTACCAGCCCCTGCCATGCCAGATAAAACTTTAAAGAATACAGTAGGGTTGCCTGTTGTCAAAGCTCTCCCTAGAGTAGCTATAGGCCCCATTACAGCCCCTCCCAAAGCATTGATCTGAAAGGTACCAAAACCTGTTAGTAGATTAGTCCTTACAAATTCTTGTACCCACGCTTTTTGATCTATACCTTGAGAGTCAAGTACCTTTATTATGCCTTCATTAACATAATCGTTTCTGATAGACCCTGGACCATATCCAGCTTTTTTAGCTTCATCATATATAGATTTAAGCTCTCTTAATGCGAACTCTGTTAGGGGTTTATACTTACTACCTAATGATTTTTTTAGGCTATCTGATACGCTTTTAATAAATCCAGCGTAGCTATCTAAATCATAAGCTCCTCTTAATGTGCCTATCGCTTGTGCGTAGATCGTAGGTGTAGATAAAGATAGATTAAAAGCTTCCTCCATTCTAGATAGATTGCTAGGGGTTGGATCTGCCTCATAATCAGCAGCTGCTTTTTTAAACAGGGCAACAGCTAAGTTAGGTTTCAGACTTCCATCTATATCATTATTTTCTGGAGATATTAAACTTTTAATTTTTTCAAACGACTCCGCTTGCACTAAGTCGGACATAGCTTCCTGAGTCTTACTTGCAGACATGGTAGGGTAATCTACTACAGGAGCATTTTTAGATAGATCGCTAGCCCTACTAGATGCTGCGGTTTGTTTTCTTTCTCCTGTATATACATCAAATTCTAGCTTAGGTTTTGTTGAGTCGCTATCGGGTATTCCAGCATCTTGTGAAACTTGTGGGTCACGGCTAGCTGCTACTGTATCTGTGAACTCATCTATAGATTTAGTTTGTACTGTAGGCTCTTTAGTTACTGTAGGCTCTTCTCTAATAGGTTTAGACTCCTCTAATATTTTAGCCTCCTTTCCAGCTTCCTTTGAACCTATATCAGGTAGTTTTTTATCTTGCAGCCAAAGAGCTATATCTGGATCTATTTTAATCTGGTCTACATTTACCCCAGCTCTTCTAAGTATCTCGGCACCTATTTGATTAGCCATGTACTCTGGTACGGATAGTAGTGATTTTCTAGATCCTTTTTGCAGTTCATTTAGAGTTTCCCCACTTTTCATACCAGTTACCTTCTGTACTTCTGGTAATAATAGATCTTTAGATACTTCACCTACAGTCGTTATAAATCCAGTAGCATCATAGGCACCTAGAGTACTCTCTACTTTTTCTAACAGGTCAGCAGGGAGAGATACCTTATTAGCTACAGAATGGCCTAACTCATGTGCGACTACCTGCTGTTTAACTTCTGGGGACAATCCTGAAGGTATTACAATGGTTTCCCCATCCCTATCGGTTATAATGGCGGCAAGACCCTTTTTGCGAACTTTGGCTATAGCTTTCTGTCCATCCTTAAAAGCCTTCTCAGAGCTTTTATTAGCTGTTTTAAGTTTGGCATGATCCTCCCTAGAGGTCTCAAAAGCACCCATTAATTCTCCGTGTTTCTGGTCAAGCTCTTTAAGGGTATTCTCGATATTGGATAAATCAGGCACTTCTTGGGTTATATATTTTGACTTCTCACTTAGTTCTTTTAGTTTATTCTGTTCTGATTGCAATCGTTCTTGAGCTTTTTGTCTCTTTGATTTTGTAGCTTCAAGTCTAGAATTTTCTCTAAGACCTAGCATTTCGGCTTTTAGATCTCTTTCTCTATTCTTAGCGGTACTTATTTTTTCTTCTAGACTAGTTTTATAACCATCAGATTTAGCTTTAGATAGTTTATTAGTTAATTTTAGAATGCCAGCTTTTTCATCCTCTAGCTCTTTTCTTAATTTTGCTAACCTATCAGTAGCCCCTATAGCTTTTTTTGGTATCTCCTTATAATTAGCTAATTCTTTTTCTGCTTTCTCGACAGCAGTTTTTTGTTTGGTTATATCATCTTCTAAGGCTATATTATCTTTTACACCCTTTGAATTATCCAATTCTATTTTAGATTTTTCCTTGGTCTTATCTCTTAGTTCTGTTTTTAGCGTATTATGCTCTACTCTAATGTCTACTATAGACTTTTGTATTGTTTCCTGAGTGGCCACTGAATCAGCCTCCCTATCAGCAGCATCTTGTGGGCTATAGTTTAGTTCGTCCTCATCTATTATTTTTATTGCCCCTGTATCAGAAAAGTCATTTTCATAGACCTTTGTATCTGCTTTAAACTCAGAATCAGACCTAAGAGCATCTTTTAAAAATACAGAGCTTTCGCCTGTTTCGATATTGTGCCATCTATTACTTTTAGCATCCCAAGTCACAGGCAAAGCTCCTGGGTCATTCTCTAATATGCGGTTTACTTGGCCTTCATAGGCTTTTATATTATTTATATGTTTAGGATTGTGTAGACCTGAAGTAACTTCTTGTAGTTCTTTAATTTGGTCTATCTCTACCTCTGTAGCTTTTCCAGCACTCTGTTTAGAGTTTAGTTCTGCTAGCTTTCGTTGGGCTGCTAGTAACTCTGAAGGTGTGTGCAGTGTCTCTATAGCTTGCAATGCTATAGGTAAATCTTCTATAAGAGCCGTATCTAAAAGTACATCGGAGTCTTTAGTTACCACTACATTTCCCTCAGAATCGGTACTCTGCTTCATACCCATTTGAGAGAGTATTTCTGGGTCTATGTCTTCTGCTCTAGCTGATAATTTAGTTTCACTGTCTGGATTATCTCTGAATTTTTGTAGGATCTCATTATTTTTACCTACCCTTTCTGATTTTTTATTCAAATCTAGATTATAGTCTGCTAGTTCTTTTTTCTTATTCTTTACCGATTCTACAGAACTTAGTGTAGAGTCCACAACTCCCCCAGCTATTGTACCTGCAATGGCTACTTTGGCACTTCTGGAAGTATCAAAATCTCTACCTGTCTGTGCTATTTCCCCAGATTGTTGGATAGCATCAGATGCTACAGAAGTAGTTCCAGTAATGGCTCCACCCCTTCCAAATCTAGCAGCTGCATATGTCAATCTCTCATATTTGGAGAGTCCACCAAGTACTGGAGACATTACTTTACCTGCCACAAGCATATCCCCAACAGTATCTAAAGTAGCGGCTGGTAAAGATGCCAGAGCAGCTTTATAGGCTTTTGTTTTATCGCCTGTTTCCTCCTCTACAGTCCTAAAAGAATCGTTAGCATATTGCCCTACATTAGTACCAAAGAAAAACGAACCTAGTTTTAAACTACCCCACCCAGCTGCTTTAAGTGCTACCCCACCTGCTAGAAAGGAACCTATATTACCGACTATATTAGAAATCTCTCCTTGAACTTTAGTTTGGTAAGTTCCATCTGCATTTTCTACGAGATACCCATCTTTATCCACTTCATACAGATACGCATCACTAGAATCTCCTCTAAGTTTTGCAGGGGCATCCTCTATCATATTAGCAAGTTCACTATCCCCCATTAGTCTCGGAACTAGTGCTATTGGTTTCGCATAGCCAGTAAGAGCACCTATACCCACCTCTCGTACAGTATTACCAAGCCATGTTACTGCACTTGTACCAGCTTGCCTTCTTTTAAAAGCTTCCAGCTCCCTTTCACTCTGTTGTTGTAGGTATGTATCTAGTCTAGATCCAAATACAGCAGGACTTACTCCAGTTTCATATACTTTTTGGTATACATCCTCTTGCCACTTTTTTAAATCTTGTTCAGGACTTTTAGTTAGGTCTGTTATAGGGGGTTTACCTATCTCTGGTATTTCAGAAAAAGAAGGGGTTTCTTCCTCACTAGCTCCATCCCACTCATAATCAGATAGTGTTTTAACTGTATCATATACATCTGGGTCCCATTGGGAAGCTGCATAGGTATCAGAAATAATTTTAAGTCTCTCGGTTAGTGGCTTGCTATTATACTCCTCCGAAGTTGTGTGGGGTAGCATTTTCTTAGCGAAGCCAGAAGAGTCCAGAGTCTCTACATCCTCCACCTCTGGATCGTCCGATTCCTCTAAAAGTTTAGCTGTTTGGGATGAATTTTGTGGAGAAGTTCCCCTTACTTTATCCCAAGACCGCATTACTTTTGGAACATAATCTACTGTTTCTTGAAATGCCCCTCTTCTTTGCATCTCCTCTGAAATATCTTCCCAGCTTTTAAACCCTTGTTTTCTATACTTATCGATGTTCCCCATTCCTGCATTGTATGCAGCGGAAGCTAGTTGAACATCTCCATCGTATCTTTTATACAGTTGGTTGAAATACCTCTTACCTGCATTTCTGTTATCATCGGGATTATCTATGCTCTCGCCTTCTTGTGCAATATCACCCCAAGTAGCTGGCATAATTTGCATAGGGCCTCTAGCCCCTTTATTAGATACAGCATCTGTCCTACCACCTGATTCTACAGATTCTATAGCTTCAAAAAAAGTAGGGTCATCTAGTTCCAAAGATTTCTCTTCTTCTTCTACATCTGATCCGTAAAAGGGTACATTCATTGTCGTAAACTATTTAAAAAATTATTTTTGTTAGCTGTAGATTCGGCTTTACTCTCTATCTGCCCTCTTCTCTTTTCAGCTGAATTAATAGATTTCATATATACACTTTCTAGTTGGGTATTAAGAGCTTTTTTAATGGAGTTATAATATAAATCTTCTCTAGAGTTGATCATAAAAGGGGCTAATACTTCCCTAGTGCCTGGTCTATTCCCCGACATTTCTAAAATACTTTCGTTGTATCTCTCTACTTTTTTATCGGTGTACTCTGATTGAATGACTTTACTTTTTTGGAACTGGGTATCAGATATATTCCTAGAGATACTATCTATAAGCCTGTCCTTTATATTAGCAGTGCTCGCACTATTTCTGAGCTGTAGATTACCTACAGATCTCTCCGCTAGTCTATTTAGCTCACTAATAGGCTCTGCTATAACTTCTAGTTCCTTCTCTGTTAGATTGAACTGTACCTGTATCTGTTTCTGCTGTTGTGTAAACTTTGGTAAAGCATTGGCTGATTCTTCCAAAGTATCAGCTGTTTGTATACCTTCAGCGGTTTGATTCTGGGGGGTAGTTCTAGGAGATATACCTGGGGGCCTATCTCTTTCTTGCTGTGTCTTTTTTTTAGCTGTCGCCTCTACTTCACTTAACTGTGTCTGTTGATACGAACCGTCCTGGAAAGGTCTTAGTTTATTTACTGTATCGAAGAGAGCTTTTTCTTTTGGGTCAACTCCATTTCTTACTATTCTACCGTTGTCGATTGCATCCCAAGTTTTCAACTCCCCGACATAATCTGGATCATACATGTAGTCGCTAGTGCCTGGAGGAGATTTAGTATTTCTAAGTAGTTTTCCAGTATCGTCTGTTTTATATCTACCAGTTGGGACAAATGTAACAGATGCTGCTAACTTAGAAGATTCGTTTATGCCTGTTTTTACGGCTAAATCTTTACCTATATCTGAGTTATCTAGAGCAGCATTAGCCTTGATCCACTCTGGTAGTTGTGCTTGTTTCATCTTCTCTGTGGAGTCGTATACGCTCCTCTTAGCTATACCTAAAGAGATACTATTTTGTTCCTCTTTATTGAGAGTACCCCATACATTTGGATTTGTTACTGCATTTTGATATGTTTTAGGAAAGTTAGAGAACACATCATTATACTGTCCACTTAATATAAGTTCTTTTTTAAGTTGTGGGGTTGCTGCATTTTGATACGCCTCATTAAACTTTTGTTCTTTTGCTTTTAATGCAGTGTCTCTTTTCAAAGATGTTGCTTTATTTATTAAGCTCTCTTTAGTGGCCTCTAGCTGTAGTGCTTCAGTATCTTTTGATATACCTGATTCTAGTTCTAGAACTTCATTTCTAAGTCTAGCACCCCTTAGATCTTCTTCTTGCCTTGCGTTAGCTGTAGGGAGATTATCTAACTTGTTTTGATTAAGCTCTATTTCTTGATTTTTACTAACAATTTCTTGTCCTGTTTGTATGCCCTGAGTAAGCCCCTCTACCGCATTGGAAAAAGGAGTCCCCAGAGCTTGGCCCACTTTCGCACCTGCTGTAGCAGCATTGGCATATAGGTCTACAGGTACACTAGGTCCTTGAGGTTGTGAGAAATAATTATACGCCATATTACATATTAGCGGCTACAGCCCCACTAGGATCAGATGATCTTTTAGAGTACTTTTGCCTATTTCGCATTACAAATTTATCTTTATCTAACGCATCCTTTTCTAAGTCCAATTTATCTACTTGAACATCTTTATATGGGACCAATTCACTTTGATCAACACCTGCTAGACTGTTGGGTTTTGACATACTGATAGGCTCCGTTACTGCCTTACTTTTTGGGGCATCTGCATTAGCTGTAACTTTAGACTTACCTATTGGCACAGCTCCATTATCAAAAGATGGTTCTGGACCAAATGCTACATTTATACCATTCTGCCTACCTCCCATAAGTTTTTGAGCTGTAGAATATCCATCTTTATCAAATATCATATTTAAGCTTTGGTGCATTGACACTACTTCTGATTCATCTAGCCTTCCCTCGGAGTACATCATATTAGCTAATTGGTACCCATCCTCTTTGTTTTTGATACCAGACTGTGCGTAGATTGAACGCATGTTATCTCTAACACTCTCAAAGTTACCTGTACTCATATCCTTACCAAATCCAACACCACCTAGAGCACCGTTACCTAGCTGATTACCTAACTGGTCTATAGCTTGTCCTTTACCACCAGATAGAAGTCTAGAGAGAGTAACCCCTCCCATACCAGCCATGTAATCTAGATCATTAGTGTAATCTATATCATAAGAATTTAGTTCTTTTATTTCACCTTTATGCCCCTCGGCTAACTTATCAGGATTGGTTATCGCATGTTTTC
>Ga0209414_1000677_pt1 | contig 16544 bp, 17 predicted proteins | sample LakVidmifraction_4_FD_181154 | JGI IMG/M metagenome (GOLD analysis project Ga0209414, IMG submission 181154) | Hypersaline microbial communities from Lake Vida, Antarctica - Brine Hole Two &gt;0.2 micron (SPAdes) (version 2) | ecosystem: Environmental > Aquatic > Non-marine Saline and Alkaline >... | reverse complement strand
GAATGCTGGATCCAATTATAAACTTATCAAAGCTATTTATTTCTTTGTCAAAATCATCAATCGAATAAATTTCGACCGTGTTTCCGTTTTTAATTAAAACCTCTTTCAGTTCATTACTTATTTTAAGTGTCTGGCCATCAACCGTTGCGTATAGGATCCCGATTTTATTCTTCATTTATTTTTTGTTTAGTGCTGTATTTCTGGGTTCAGGTATTCAATATTTCATAAAAGTAAGAAATTGAAACTCTTTAATCTGCAAATTTTGTTATATAAGTTTTAATAATATCACCGCAGCTTTTTAGATATTATAGGGTTGATATTCTTAAAACTCCCTAACCGGGAAAACAAGCGGTTTTCTTTTCTGAATTTTTGTTATGATACTTACCTGCAGCTTATCAACGACAATCTAAAGTCATTTTATTCAAGCATTTGATGTAATATTAGGTGGTTGAATATTTTTTTTTGGCAATTGCGCCTGCAATTACGCTAAAAAACTTCATTCTTTCCCAATCTATTTGTAATGCCAGGGTCTTCTCCTTACAAAACAGACTTTTATCAATTAATTAAGTACCTGTGGTTTAATGAATTAACATTTTAATATTATAAATATTATTTTTTATTTGAATTACCAAAAAATTAGGCATAATCATTCTAAATAATAAGTTATATGATGAATGTCATATCACTGGGATAACATAATTCGCAAATTGCACCTAATTAAAAACATAACTCACAAAATAAATACTTATGAAAAATTTGAAATTAATGAGCTTCATGATGTTATTAGCATCAAGCTTAATGTTCGTCAATTGTACGAGTGATCTAGATCAAGGCCCAGCAGGCCCAGAAGGACCGGCAGGCGTTGATGGTCAAGACGGTAAAGACGGAGAAGACGGTATTGGTACAGGTTCCAGTGAAACTGTATTGTTGGCTAAAAAAGCCTTGATAGGACCAACAGTAGATGGCGTTATTGATGCTTCTTGGTCAGATGCTCAAATTTTAACAGGAACTGCAGGAGTTCCTAACCCTGAAGGAGATGATGGAACAATAGTATTTAATGGATATGTTGGAAATACTAGAGATTTTCAAGTAAAAGCTCAATACGATGATGAGTATGTTTACTTTTTAGCACAATGGAAAGATGATCAACAAGATGCAAGTAGAGATACTTGGTATTTTGATGCAACTGATAACCTTTGGAAACAAGAAAGTAACAAACCTGTATTTGATACTGACAATACTACTAAATTACGTGAAGCATTTTATGAAGATAAATTTGCAATGCAATGGCAAATTGGAACTGTAGAAAACTGGGAAGCTATATCATGTTATGCAACTTGCCATGCAGATTTAACCGAAGCAGAAGGTTATGCTAAACATTATACTTTAGCTGCAGGTGAACAAACTGATATGTGGCACTGGAAATCTGTTAGAACTGGACCAAACGGTCAATTTGATGATAAACACGTAACGGATACTCCTCAAGATGGTGCACGCCATGGTGATGCTAAAGTTAGTGGTGGATATTCAAACAACAAACAAACGTTAAAATTGGATGGCACTGGTGCTGATGTATCAGTTCCTAAATATTACATTCCTGGTGAAACTGATTATTACTGGATTTTAGAAAGTGAAGTTACTGATAATACTGCATTATTAATTACTGCTGTAGCATCTGATGGTACATTAACTGATGAAGATGGTAATGAAATTGACCCAAATGTTGATTTAGATTACCAAAGAGATGCAACTACCTTAAATCAAACACCAGCTTTAAAAGGTATGCCAAGTATTACAACAACAGCTTTTGTAGGAAGTAGAGGAGATATTACTTCTGGTCAAACTTACACTGGAAACGGATGGATATTAGAATTTAAACGTAAATTAAATACTGGTAATTCCGATGATGTTGTTTTTGATACTACAAAATCTTATCAATTTGGATTAGGTATTTTTGATAACGCTGCAATTGCACATGCTATCAAAACTGATTTAACATTCTCTTTTGAACAATAACAGTTCAATAAAGTAAAAATCGAAATTGACTTTTCAATTTCAAAAGTCAATTTCGATTATTAAATTTTAATTTCATTATTAAATTTCAATTATGAAAAAAATATTAAATATAACAACAAAGGTTGCTGTCTTGGGAATGTTACTTTCTTTAACTAGCTGTTATTATGATGAAGTGTATGAATACACTCCACCAGTTGCTATTGAAATTTCATTTGCTACAGACATTCAACCTATATTTACAGAATCTTGTGTTGCTTGTCACGGTGGAGCCATTGAACCTGATTTAACTTCAGGAAATGCTTATGCTTCATTAACTGATATTCCTGGAGGAATAGTAGCTGGTGACGCTGAAGGAAGCGAATTAGTTGAAATGCTTGAACACGCTCCATCAGCTGACAGTCCTATGCCTCCTTCAGCACCAATAGCAACATCTAAGATAAATTTAATAAAAGCTTGGATTAATCAAGGCGCAAAAAACAACTAATATTTAAAAAGAAACAAATGAAAAATTTTAAAAATATACTTATTGTTCTTTTTGCGTTGCCAATGTTTGTTTTTGCTCAAGAAACAAAACAAGATGATAAAGAACAAGTAAAAGAAAAACTGGAAAGACCTGCTTTTGAAAGTGCCACTCTTATTGACAACCAAACCAATGTGTTATTTGGTAAAAACACATTGGATGTGCAAATGCAACACAGATTTGGGTTGATAAATGGTGGAACAAATGATATGGCCGGATTTTGGGCTCCTGCAAATATTAGAATCGCGTTATCTTATGCTATTCATGAAAGATTAACTGTTGGATATGGTACAACAAAAAACAACAGATTACAGGATTTTAACTGGAAAGCCGCTTTGTTAAGACAAACCAGGTCAAACAGTATGCCTTTTAGTGTTTCCTACTATGGTAATTTCACCATTGATGCAAGACCGGAATCTACATTTAATTTGATTCAGGACCGGTATTCTTTTTTCAATCAATTAATTATTGCGAAAAAATTCGGTCGAAGTCTATCATTACAACTTGCGCCAAGTATTTCGCATTATAATGCAGTTGAATCTGATATGGAAAACGATATGATCTCAATCGCCTTTGGAGGCCGTGCAAAAATTAGCCCTCAAACCGCTATAATTTTTGACTACAGCCAACCCATCACCAGTTTTGATAGTGATCCTAAACCGGGAATTAGCTTAGGAGCTGAATTTGCAACTTCAGGACACGCTTTCCAAATTTTTGTTACCAATTACTCTGGCATCGTTCAACAAAAAAATTATATGATGAATCAGAATGATTTCTTTGATGGAGACATCCTGTTCGGTTTTAATATTACAAGAAGATATAATTTCTAAAAGTTTCTACTTTAGATTTGCACATTAAAAGGCTGCTAAATTAGATTAATTTAGCAGCCTTTTTAATTTATAAATTTTACAACAGCTCCCAGAAACCCTTCTCACTTTAAAAAATATACGCTTTGTAACTTAAAGAACATAAAAAGACTCAAATTAATGTAGAATTGCTATAAATAACACTTGGCTCAATTATTATCTGCATAATAACTATCAAAAAAATGACATTAGTCATTGTATTTAAATACTCACATACCGAAATTTGAATTCGCTAAAACAAACTTTGTTTCGTTTTATTGTAACTAAATTAAATAAATAAACTATGAAAGATCAATCTAAAAAAGGTAAGAAACTCTCCAGAAGAGGCATATTACCACTATTAGGCAGTTCTTTATTAATTCCTTTTTTAGGTTTTGGTAATTTTAAACCTACTTCAATAGCGGAATTAGAAAGCGCTGATAATAATGAATATCAAACATTATTACGTCCAGATGGAACAACCGTTAGGGTTAAAAAAGGTGTTTTAAAAGATGCTTCGATTGTTCAAAAAAAAATTTCCAATATATCATTTAAAAATTGGTTGGATAAAAAGAACTAACACATTAACATTTTGGATGTATGAAAACTAAAGACGAAAATTCAAGAAGAGAATTTATAAATAATGGTTTGAAACTTGGCTTACTCACTGTAATAGGTGGTTCGGCAGTAGCAAAATCGTTAGAAGAAGATGAAACCATAGAACTTTTAGATACAGATGGAAATTTAATTAAGGTTCCAGTATCAAAAGTTGAAGAACATTCTTCACTTAAAGGAGATAATTATAATGTTAGAGAAGGGTTTCCTAACAGGAAATTTGTAATGGTTATTGATTTAGCACGTTGTAAAAACGCAAAACAATGTCAAGAATCTTGTAATAAAAACCATTTTATCAGCGGAGATAATGCTTGGCTTAAAATTTACAAAATGCAAGACAATCCAGAATCATCACCTTACTGGATGCCTTCCTTATGTCAACACTGTGACAAACCACCTTGTGTAAAAGTGTGTCCTGTTGATGCTACTTTTAAAAGGCGCGATGGAATTGTTTTAATTGATAATGAACGTTGTATTGGATGCAGATTTTGTATGGCGGCTTGCCCATATTCAGTTCGTGTATTTAATTGGAGTGAACCAAATCAAGGTGAAATTACCATGAGCATGGATGGTATGGAAATGGATATGGATGAACATGAATATACTCCAGATTACGCTGGAGCTCCAAGTGTTAAGGGAACTGTTGATAAATGTGATTTTTGTCCTCATATGATTGCAGAAGAAAAATTACCTCACTGTGTATCTGCTTGTCCTAATGGTGTTTATTTCTTTGGTGATTTGTATGAAGATACGGTTACCAACGGAAATGAAACATTCCAACTTAGTAAATTGTTGAAAGACAATGCAGCCTATAGATTAATGGAAGATTTAGGTACAGCTCCTAGTGTTTACTATTTACCTGAAAAAAATAGAACAGATGAGTTTGAAGAAGGACTTGAAAATTATACTGAATTTGAATCTGTTAAAAAACCTGAATAATCATGAAAAATTTTGAACAATTAACTAATGATTTAGCACCTAAAAAATTCGGACTATACGGCAAAATTTGGATAGGGTTTTTATCAGTTATTATTTTAGGAGCAATCTACGCATATTATTTACAGTTTACAAAAGGTCTTGAAATAACAGGGATGCGCGACTACTCATTATGGGGAATATACATTTCAAACTTTGTGTTTTTTGTAGCAATTAGCTTAGTGGGATCCTTAGTTACAGCAATTTTAAGATTATCTGGAGTGAAATGGGCTACACCTTTAACAAGAATTGCCGAAATTATAGCAGTTGCCGCAATTATTATGGGTGGTTTAACCATTATTATTGATATGGGGCGCCCAGATAGGATTTACAATTTATTTCTACACGGAAGATTGCAATCTCCAATTGTATGGGATGTTATTGTAGTAACCACTTATTTAACGATTAGTGTTTTATTACTTCTTTTTCCATTACTACCAGATTTTCAAATTTTAAGTAAAAAATTTGAAAGCAACCAAAAACTATCAAAAATATATAAAAAACTATCCTTAAACTGGACAGGAAGCAGCAAACAAAAAAGCATTTATAAATGGTCAATTGGTACGCTATCTGTATTAATTATTCCTGTAGCTTTTGGTATTCATACCGTTACCGCATGGTTATTTGCTGCAACTTATAGACCAGGATGGGATAGTGCCAATTTTGGACCTTATTTTATTGCGGGTGCCTTTGTTGCGGGTGCTGGAGCAGTAATAGCTGTTATGTACGTATTAAGAAGAACGCATCATTTACAAGATTACATTACCGATTTTCATTTTGACATTATGGGCAAACTTTTAGTTTTACTAATATTAATTTATCTTTATTTTAATGTAAATGAATTTTTAGTACCTGCCTTAAAAATGACAGAAAGTGAAGCTGGGCATCTCAAAGCCCTTTTTATTGGTGATAAGGCTTTGCTATTTTGGAGTGTAATTTTAGGTGGTTTAGTAATCCCGGCTATACTTCTCCTTTTTAAACAAATGAGAAAACCCTTACCTCTATTTCTTATTGGAGTTGTCGTTGTTATTGGAGCTTGGTGGAAACGTTATATTATCGTTATTCCAACTTTACTACACCCTTTTTTACCAGTACAAGGAGTTCCTGAAGAATGGCATCATTATTCTCCTACTCATTTAGAATGGTTAATTACTTGGGGAACATTAGCCGGAGCAATGCTTATTGTTACATTGTTGATACGGTATGTGCCTATAATTCCAATACACGAAACAGCAGAAGAACTAGGAATTGTTGAATCTAAAGAAAACGAAAGCAATGAAAAACAATAATTATATCAAACAAACAATAGTATTAATTTGCGTCTTATTTTTTGGATTTTCTAGTTTTCAAACTTTGGCAAAAACAAAGCCAATAAAGGCGCGTTTAATTGTTCAGTATGTTAAAGACAACACTGTAAATACTTTAACAATTTCAGGGAAATACAAAGAAGAAAAAATTTATATGCCGGCAAAAGGATTTGAACTAAAAGTTTTTTCTATTGTTGAAAATGATAGTCTTGTATTTTTAGGAAATGTAACTCTAAATAACAGCGGTAAAGCAACTTTTAATGTTGACAAAGCATTTGAAATTTCTCAAGAAAATTACCAATTTAAAATAGAATATGCAGGTTCAGACAAATTTAAAAAAGTAAGCAAAACTATTGAGATTAAAATAGCCAATTTAAGTGCTAAATTAATCAATGATGAGGAGAATTATAGTATTGAAGCTACATTAACCAATAGTTTAGGTGAACCTTTACCAGAAACAGCATTAAACGTTCAATTAAAAAGACTTTTTTCACCAATAGCTGTTGGTAGCGGATTTTATTTTACAGATGAGAATGGTATAATAGTTGCTCCTATTGAAAGTATAATGCCAGGAATAGATGGTAAATTAGATTATGAAGTTCTTTTAAAGGATAGTGATGATTATGGTACTATTAAAACTGTTGTAAATACGACTATTGGGAAACCAATCGTAGATGAATCGACTTTTGATGAACGTACCATGTGGTCTCCTCCTTTAAAAGCACCTTTAGTTGTTTTAGTTGTTCCAAATATTCTTATATTTGGCATTTGGTCCATATTATTTATATTAATTTTTAATTTATTTAGAATCTCAAAAAACAAAAACTCTTAAATTATGAAAAACATTAAAATTATTGCTTACGTTGTTGGGGTAGTATTTATGCTGTCTTCATCCAAAACTTTAGCGCAAGAAACAGAATGGGTTGTACCAGCTAAATACAAAACAATGGCTAACCCTACAGATGCTAACGACAAAGAAAATATGTATATTGGTAAAAATCTTTATTCTAAACATTGTCAATCATGTCATGGAAAACAGGGATACGGAGATGGATCAAAAGCTGCAGATCAAGAAGGAGACTTAGGAGATTTTTCTTCGGAAGATACACAATCACAAACTGATGGTGCTTTATTCTACAAAATGTCAGAAGGAAGAGATGATATGCCGGAATTTTCAAAAAAATTAACCGATGAAGATCGATGGTTGGTGGTTAATTATATGAGAACGTTAAAAGAATAATGTTAAAATTTAGATAAAAAAAACCGAACAAATTGTTCGGTTTTTTTTATCTAAATTAATTTACCGCTTATTTTATAGATATTTATTTAAGAAAAAACATAAAATAATCTTGAAATAAAATTATTATGAAACGAATATCAATAATAGGATTGTTAATAGTTGGACTAATTTTTCAAGGATGTAAAAATGAAAAATCAGATCGGGAAGAAATAATTAGCGAGGAAACTGAAAATCAAATGCAGGAAGAGGTTGATACTACCGCATTTTCATCAGACCTTGAAATAGAAGAGGATAGTTCTTTCGTTACTGAAGAACCTGAACCAATCATAAAAGATGAATCAAAATCTGAAGTGACAACAAAACCTAAAGAAACAACAAAACCTGTGGTTAAATCAACTACCACTGAAAAAGTAGTAGAGACCACAAAACCTGCAATAAAGGAAGAGCCTGTTAAAAAGGAGGTTGTTGTTGAAGAAGTAATTAAAACGGAAACAGAAACAAAAGTGGAACCGGCAGCAGAAAAGCCGGCAGTTGTTCAAAGTACTTCCGATTGGCAAGTACCTGCAAAATACAAAACAATGGCTAACCCTACAGATGCTAACGACAAAGAAAATATGTATATTGGTAAAAATCTTTATTCTAAACATTGTCAATCATGTCATGGAAAACAGGGATATGGAGATGGATCAAAAGCTGCAGATCAAGAAGGAGACTTAGGAGATTTTTCTTCGGAAGACACACAATCACAAACTGATGGTGCTTTATTCTACAAAATTTCAGAAGGAAGAGATGATATGCCGGAATTTTCAAAAAAATTAACCGATGAAGATCGATGGTTGGTGGTTAATTATATGAGAACATTAGCAGAATAATTTACGGCAATTAGAAACGGGCTTATTAATAAGCTTTTTGATTTTTATGGGTATGTTAATTAAACTCTGCCGGGTTTAATTAACATACCCATAAATTTTTATAAGGCATCAGGTTTCAAGGAGGTGGTTTTTCTCAGCAAAGGTCTGGTTTTCATAATATCATATCCAAAAATTCTTTTGTACCTTAAAGTTTTGATTTAAGCCATGAAAAATTCGATTGCTGAAAGGGTAGCTGATTTTTTAAAAAATTTTCCTCCCTTTAAAAGTCTTCCTTACCCTGATTTATTGGATTTATCCAACGAGGTGCAGGTTGTATATCATGAAAAAAACGCAACCCTGTTTCAGGTGGGGGATACTGCTCACCACAATTTTTATGTTGTTAAAGATGGAGCTATAGGTCTATCTGTTATTTCAAATGGGGAAGAAATCCTCATTGACCAATGTGATGAGGGAGATATTATAGGTTTGCGTCCTTTTTTTGCGAAAAATCAGTACGCAATGGCAGCAAAAGCACAGGAAGAAAGCATCCTGTATGCAATTCCCATTGAGATATTTAAACCCTTTGTGATGCAAAATCAGGAGGTTTTAAATTTTTTATTGGAAAGTTTTGCTTCCAATACCCGAAATCCATACGATAAAGATTATCAGGGAAAATTAATTTCCGAGAATAGTTTTATTGCAAAACAGGAGCCTGAAGTTCCCTATTTTCAGCCTATTGTTTATACTAAAAAAGCAATTACAGCGCAATCCACAGATTTTGTAGAAGAAATCGCAAAGTTGATGAGCAGCCACAAAATTGGGAGTGTTATTATTGAGGAAAATCAACTCCCGGTTGGAATTGTCACAGATAAAGATTTGCGATTCAAAATTGCAACCGGAAAATTTCCAATTACAGTGCCTGTTTCACAAATTATGTCGGCACCTGTAATTACGGTTTCCCGGGATATATCTATTGCAGAAGCCCAGTTGTTGCTTTTAAAAGAGGGCATAGGCCATTTGTGTGTCACAAAAGACGGAACCCCGGGATCAAAAATTATCGGGATCCTTTCTGAACACGATATTTCAGTTGTCCAAACAAATAATCCAGGAGTAATATTAAAGCTGGTAAAACGCGCAACTCGCGCCAAAGATTTAAAAGGCGTCAGGGAAAAGCTAACCTCCTTAATTAAAAATTCAATAGAAGGCAATATTCCCATACAACATATCTCAAAATTGGCCGGAGAAATAAATCTTGCAATCACACGAAGAGCGATTTATTTGGCTATTAAACAAATAGGAGAAAAACCCCCGGTTCAATTTGCCTGGATGAATGTGGGAAGTCAGGGGAGAAGAGAACAATTGCTTTTGACCGATCAGGACAATGCTATAGTTTTTGAAGATGTTGAAGGAGAAGGTTATGAAAAGGTGAAAAACTACTTTTTAGAATTGGCTGCAGAAGTGAATAAAACCCTGAACAAAGTTGGATATGAATACTGTCCCGCCGAAATGATGGCGAGTAACCCGTTGTGGTGTAAATCGCTCTCAGAATGGAAACAACAATTTAGTACCTGGATTTTTAAGCCCGGAGAAAAAGGAATTATGATGTGTACCATTTTCTTTGATTATGACTATGTGTATGGTGATAAAGGATTGACAAATGCCATTACCGAAGAGATTTTTAAAAGCATCCAAAATAACCAGCTGTTTTTTGCCTACCTGGGAACCGATGCTTTAAGAAATCCTCCCCCAATTGGTTTTTTCAGGCAATTTTTGGTGGAATCGGATGGAGAACACAAGGATTCTTTTGATATTAAAAGCAGGGCGATGCTGCCCCTTATTGATGCCGCTCGGTTGCTTATTTTGAGCAATCATATTACAGGGGTGAATAATACCTTGGATCGATTTAAGAAATTGGCGGAACTTGAGCCTCAGAACAGGGAGTTTTTTGAAGTTTGTGCCGAAGCATTCGCAAATTTGATGTATTTTAGAACCCGTGAAGGATTGTCTCAAAACTCCAGCGGCAGGTTCCTGAATTTAAAAGAATTGTCAAAATCTGATAAAGTAAAACTAAAAAATTCGTTTCAACCCATTCATGAACTTCACGATATCTTAAAACTTCGTTTTCAACTTACTTATTTTACCTAAACATGAGCTTTGACTGGTTTAGAAAAACGAAAAAAGAGACTCCCCAATTTTGGAAGGATTATTTGTCATGTTTTCAAAAACAAACCGGAAAACATCCTTCTAAACGATTTGTGGTTTTTGATTGTGAGACCACAGGATTGGACCCAAAAAAGGATGTGATCTTATCCATTGGTGCCATAGGAATTGGAGGAGATGCCATTCTTGTAAATGATTATTTTGAGGTCTTTTTAGAGCAGGAAGTGTATCGTCCGGAAACTGTTCCAATTCACGGAATTTTGAAAACCGGGAAAGAAGAAAAAATAACCGAATCTGAGGCTGTCATTCGTTTTATTTCCTATATAAGGGATGCAACCCTTGTGGGTCATCACACCATTTTTGATGTAAAAATGATTAATCAGGCTTTAAAACGATTAGAGCTGGGAAAACTTAAGAATAAAAAAATAGATACAAATGCGTTGTATCAGAAATATAAAGGTTGGCAATCCGATCAAAATTCCGGTTTGGATGAATTATGCGCAGTTTTTAAGATCTCAAAAAGTGATAGGCATACAGCTTCCGGGGATGCATTTATAACCGCTCTGATCTTTTTAAAATTGAAGAAAAAACTTAGACTCTAATTCTGGATTAAGAAAATTCCCAAAAAAATATTTCGGACTATTTTCAAACTTATTTCAATTTACCCAGGCTATTAAATACTCTGTTTATGAATTGTGCTTTTTAAGTACTGATCAGTTAAGAGATATTATATAATGTGATAGATGTCATATTGTAAACACCTAATAATATATAAAATTGTAACAAATTAATTTTATAAAAATGAAAAATATATTTAAACTTTTTACAGTATTTTTTAGCGTTTTAGTTTTGTTTAGTTGTAAGGATAAAGAAGAATATTCAGCAATTAACGATACAACAGCTTCTGCTAATACTGAATTACATAAAATTGTAATTATTGAATCTGAAGATGGAGGAACTTATACTTACCTTAATGTTGAAGAAAACGGAAATAAATATTGGATGGCCATTCCAAACACAGAGGTGAAAACAGGGGATACTTATTATTACGATGGCGGAATGCTTATGGAGAATTTTGAGAGCAAACAACTTGAAAAAACCTTTGATAAGATAATTTTTGCGGATAATATAAGAATAACTGAAAAGGCCCCGGTTCAAAAACAAATAGATCCGCATGCTAATGTAGATACTACGGCTGTAGTTGATGTTAATATTGAAAAAGCAGAAAACGGGATTTCATTGGAAGAGCTTTTTACAAACAAAAAATCCCTTTCAGGAAAGTCAATAATTGTTAGAGGAAAAGTTGTTAAGATTAACAAAGAAATACTTGATAGAAATTGGGTGCATATTATTGATGGAACCCAGTTTGAAAACAAAAAAAGTTTAACTGTTACTACAAAAGAGCTGGTTAAAATTGGAGATACCGTGACCTTTAAAGGAACGATTGTCTTGGAAAAAGATTTTGGCAAGGGTTATGTTTATGATATTTTGCTTGAAGAAGGAGAATTAATCAACTAAAATTTATAAAGATTATCTTTAAATAGTATCAACTGTTTTTTTTGTAAAATACAGGAAAACGAAATTCAAAAAAAATGCTTTTTCCAATTGGAAAAAGCATTTTTTAATTATAATTATTGAGGGTTAGAGCCTCTCATTTTTAATTTCCTCCACAACTTCCGGATTGAGTAAAGTTGAGGTATCCCCGAAATTGGAGAAATCTCCTTCCGCGATTTTTCTCAAGATCCGTCGCATTATTTTTCCGGAACGGGTTTTTGGCAATCCTGATACAAACTGGATTTTATCCAACTTGGCTATTGGTCCAACCATATCAGAAATCGATTGATTAATCTCTTTTTTAACATTCTCCTGGATCCTGCTCTCACCAATTTCCTTCAAGATAACAAATCCGTATAAAGCATTTCCTTTGATTTTATGTGGGAAACCAACGATGGCACTCTCTGCCACGGCTGGATGCTCGTTAATGGCATCTTCAATAGGCGCGGTACCAAGGTTGTGTCCGGAAACAATAACCACATCGTCTACTCTTCCGGTTATACGGTAATAACCCACTTCATCTCTAAGAGCACCATCACCGGTAAAATATTTCCCGGGATAGGTTTTAAAATAAGTGTTGATAAAACGTTGATGGTCCCTCCAAATAGTTCTGGCTATTGATGGCCATGGGAATTTAATGCACAAACTGCCAACTACCTGGTTTTCTTCAATTTCATTGCGCAATTCATCCATTAGCACGGGTTGAATTCCCGGTAACGGAAGCGAAGCATAGGTAGGTTTTGTCGGGGTAACAAAGGGAATAGGCGAAATCATAATTCCTCCGTTTTCGGTTTGCCACCAGGTATCCACCAAAGGACATTTCTTCTTGCCAACATGATCGTTATACCAGTGCCATGCTTCTTCATTGATGGGTTCTCCAACCGAACCAATAACTTTTAAAGAGGACAGATCCTGGTTATCTACAAATTCTAAGCTTTCTTTTGCCAGGGCACGAATTGCAGTAGGAGCGGTATAGAATTGGGTAACTTTATGTTTATCTATAACCTCCCAAAATCTGCTAAAGGTAGGATAGGAGGGGACTCCTTCAAAAATTACGGTTGTCGCTCCATTGAGCAGCGGCCCGTAAAGTATGTAGGAATGTCCGGTAATCCAACCAATATCAGCTGTACACCAATACACATCATTTTCTTCATATTTGAAAACATTTTTGAAGGTGTATGCAGTATATACCATATAACCGGCTGTTGTGTGTACCATGCCTTTTGGTTTTCCGGTAGAACCGGAAGTGTACAAAATAAATAGGGGATCTTCAGCATCCATAATTTCGGCCAGGCAGCTGTTGGAAGCATCTTCCAACAAAGGTTCTATCCAAAGGTCTCTTCCTTCTTTCATTTTAACTTCAGAATTGATGCGCTTAACAACCAATACCTTTTCCACACATGGGCTGTGCTCTACGGCATCGTCCACAATTCCTTTTAAATCGATGGTTTTATTTCCTCTAAAGCCGCCATCTGAGGTAATCACCAATTTAGAATCGCAATCGATAATTCGTGATTGCAAAGCCTTAGAAGAAAATCCAGCAAAAATCACCGAATGAATCGCGCCAATTCTGGCACAGGCTAAAACGGTAACTGCCAATTCAGGAATCATTGGGAGATAAATACAAACCCTGTCCCCTTTTTTTACTCCCTGATCCCGGAGCACATTTCCCATTTTGGAAACCCTGGAGTGGAGATCTTTATAGGTAATATGTTGGGCTTCCTCACCCGGATCGTTGGGTTCAAAAATAATGGCAGTTTTATCGCCTCTTTTTGCTAAATGTCTGTCGATACAATTTTTGGTGATGTTTACTTTTGCATTTAAAAACCATTTAAATTCGGCTTTTTGCATATCAAATTCATAAACTTTATCCCATTTTTGATACCAGGTAAAATTCTTGTCGGCGATGCGATCCCAGAATTTTTTGGGCTCCTTTATAGACTTATTATACATTTTAAAATAATGTTGTAAGTCTTCGATTTTGTAGTAACTCATTATATTATTGTTTTTATGATTATCAGTAATTAACTGGTTTGGGCATTGCTGAGTTCAACCCATAAGTGCAACACTTTTGTTTTTTAGGACTTCAATTGGGTTTTGATAATTAAACTTTCTAATGGGTCTGTAATTTAGTAATCTCTCAACTTCTTTTATTCTTTTGTCAGTAATATTTCTCAAGTCGGTTTTCTTTGGAAAAAATATTCTGATAAACCCAATTCTGTTTTCCACTGTTCCCTTGTCCTGAGAGGTATAAGGTCTGGTAAAATATGTTTTTGCACCTAAGAGATTGCCTATTTCTTGGTGCAGGGCAAATTCCTTACCATTATCAAAAGTAAGGGTCTTTACCCAACAGGAACTGAAGTTGGTAAGCCGCTTTTCCATTTCTTCATATATCTCTTGTGATTCTTTTCCGCTCAGTTTTTCCATCATCGTTACAAGGGTTGCCATACAGGTCTTTACCAAGAGCACCTATTTATGTTCACTCCCCATATGTGTCATTAAATCCCTATTTCTAAAATCGAGATATCACTCTTCGTTACAGCAATCCCTAATTCTTTATGGGCCAAATGGGAGCTACAGTTTTTCCATATATTTCGTTGATCACTTGAGCCAAAGCAGTATAAATCGCTGAAAAGCCACAGATAATCCCAACGTAACCGGCAATGTGCTTTATGGTGCTACTATTTGAGAAGTCCCCGGCGGCTAATAAAAAGAAAAGCAACGTCAAAGAGGCGAACACGAACTGTAACGCTCGATTCAATTTTAGTGTGCCTATAAATAGACCAGCAGTGAAAATGCCCCACATTATAAAATATGCCACCATAGATAATTTTTCTGGAGCTGCAATCAATCCCATTTTAGGCATTATAATCAACGCAACTAAAGAGAGCCAGAAAAAACCATAAGATGTAAATGCAGTTGTCCCAAAGGTATTGCCTTTTTTCCATTCCATGATTCCGGCAACGACTTGAGCTAAACCACCATAAAAAATCCCCATTGCCAATATCATTGAACTAAGCTCAATAATACCAGCATTATGAAAATTCAAAAGCACTGTAGTCATTCCAAAACCCATCAAACCAAGTGGGGCGGGATTGGATGAAATATCCTCTTGTCTGGTTATTCGTATTTCACTTTCCATTTGCTTAATTTTTTTATTCATTTGTATTCCTTCCTTTTTAATTTAGGTGTTTGTGTTGTGCCATTTCTACACCATTATCGTAAGTCATTGTCTTAGTTAGGTTATTACCAAAGACTTTAAACTCCTTGACGAATTGCTTTCTGACGGTAGCCGATTTCCTGTCCTTTAGCTTCACGATGCAGGTGTATCTTGACTTACGTTCAACAATAGTTCTGATGGCGCTTTTCTGGATCAAGACAAATTGTTGTGTTTATGCAAAGATGTGCAAATAGATCGCTTCGTGTGAGATTGTCATCACTGGATCATTTGGATATTGATCTTTAATCCTGCCAGCTATTTGCTCTGGAGACCACCCATTAAGCAGTCCTTTATAGACATAAATTTTAAGTCTTTTATAGGTGCTTATTTTATCTAAATTCCGTTTGTTTAGATAATCATCATTGGCGTTCCAATCCGCTAAAGTAGCATCGTATTTATCCGTCGGGCGGTCTATCCATTTATTGATCTCCGGGGTAATGGTAGATCTTGACCGATTAAGTCTTTTGGCTATATAAGACTTGGATTTATTCTCCTCTAAAAGTGTCTGAATAATGACTCATAACTAATCAGTTTAAATTCTGTTCAATATAAGAATATTTCCTGAATTCAGGAATCTTTTGGTCATTCCCGCTGGCCAGATATCCCGAACCGTCTCCACGGTATTTCATATCCGTGATGTATTTGGGGGCATCATTCCATTTTGCTCCTTCCGGTTTTTCCGGAAGTTTTATATTTGATGATTCCTTGGATGGGACAAATTTTGTAAAAACAAGAAAATTACCGTCGGAACTCCAGGCAATATTCCTAGGAGATTCTTTGGTATCCAGTAAGACAAATTTTTCACGAGTATCCATCCACATCAAATAAAGCTTCATTTCTCCATCCTCATTTGATTTATAGACGATTTTACTAGCATCGGGAGACCATTTTGGACTATTATCCCTGTTTCTTCCCATAGTTACAGGCCTATTGCCAGTTCCATTAAAATTTACTATCCAGAGATTTGACAAATTTTGATCTGTATGAATATCTTTATAATTCCTTGTATAGATTATTTGATCTCCATTTGGAGAAATTTGAGGGTTTAGTGTTTTAAGTCTATCTAAATATTATCTTCTATATATTTCATAGTGTAATTTGTTGGTTTTAACGACAATATATAAAAAAAAGTTAATAATCCCATCCTTTCACTAAAAAAACATATTTAAGGGGATCCCTCTACCTTGACTGATCGTCAGACTGTTTTTTATTTGAGTTGAAAGGAATTGAAAAAGCCAGTA
>Ga0209414_1000674_pt1 | contig 16585 bp, 13 predicted proteins | sample LakVidmifraction_4_FD_181154 | JGI IMG/M metagenome (GOLD analysis project Ga0209414, IMG submission 181154) | Hypersaline microbial communities from Lake Vida, Antarctica - Brine Hole Two &gt;0.2 micron (SPAdes) (version 2) | ecosystem: Environmental > Aquatic > Non-marine Saline and Alkaline >... | reverse complement strand
CCACAATTTTCTGTTCCCCATTGGATTCTCCCCCGGTATTTACCCCGGCTTTCCAGCCTGTCTCATTAAAACCGGGTTTCCGGCGTTTTAGGTCGATACTTCCTCCAATGGTCGATCCGTTTTCTGCACCTTGTTGTCCGCTGGAAATGGAAGCTTCAGATAAATTCGAGATCTCGACATAAGAAGTAATAGGATCCATTTTATCTGTGCAGGCGCCAAAAATCCGCATCCCGTCAATGGTAATTACAGTGCGCTCTGTGGCCATTCCATTGAGCATAGGTTCCCAGGCATATGCCCCTCTTTTTATCATATTTATCCTGGCTGAGGTTTCCAGATATTCATCGATACTGCCAAGCGGTTTGGGTTCTTTTTGATGAACTTGTGGGTGACTGCCTATCAGAATAATTTCTTTGATGGATACCACTTCGGTAGTATCGCTATCTTTTTCCTGCGCATGAAGCAAGGAATTCATCAGCAATAATAAAATTGCTGAACATATGATTTTTTTCATGGATTTGGTTTAAAAGAAGCTGCCTGAAGTATTTTTTCTGTAATTCTGTGTATAGAATACAGAATTTTCAGGCAGCATTCAGATTAAATAATTAGAATTCCAGTTCCAGGAAGATGCTGCTGGCTTCATTGGTATCGCTCACCTGCTCACCTTTTACCACTTCTCCCAAAGCATTTTCTAACTGCAGGTTTATCTTCCAGTAGCCTGTCATTGTGAGATTTAGCTTTCCGTGGTAGAATTTATCTACAGAGGACTGAGTTAAATCTACATTATTGGGCGAGCTGTGATTTCCCATACTTGGCATTCTTGGGTCAACCTTCACTTTGTAACTATTTACAATTGAAAACGTCATCATATTTTCCATCTTAAAAACACCCACGCTCATATCGTTGGTTGCAACTTCAGGTTCAGATGGGTCGATCAAAGCCAGAATGTATTTTACATCGTCTGTTCCTGTAAAAACAGTTACTCTTCTTCTTATGGAAGCCGGGACATTAATGGTTTCTGTCACGGTATAATCTACGCCGTTAATGGCATAATTAAGAGTTAATGTCCAATATTCGGTTTGATTTTCTGCCATTTGAAAGACAATGTATCCTTCATAAAGGCTTTCTGTAGCCGGTTTTCTAGTCACTTCAGAAACCGGGCAGGAATGCTGAGTGGCTTCCATATGCATTATTGGTTTCCATTCTATGGTGGCATTGGTTAAAAAATTCTGGTCAGTTTTTTTTTTAATTCTAAGGAATACTTTGTTGTAACCTAGCTCTAATTGTCCTTTTGAAGAGTATAATTCCACAAGGTGGGTATCGTTTTCCATGGTTTGGATCTTCACTAAATCGGCAACTTCATTTACAGGTGTAATTTCATCTGAATCTGAGGAACAAGATGTAAAAATTACCAGGCAAAATATGCTGATAGCTCGTATAAATTTCATTATTTAATTTTTAAAATTAGTGTATAGCTTTACACTTTCGGTTTGGGATCAAATCGAAAGGAAACTCTGAAGTGTGTATTTTATTAAGAAATTAAGAAATTGTGTTAGGGGGATGTGGAATCTTCCAAGAGAACAAAAAGGAGTATTGGTTTTGATACAAAAAATTAGGTAAGTATTTATTTTGAATAGCGATCAATTCTTCAATGGGGGAGTGGGTTATAAAAAGAGTGATCTCCCGTTGTAAATTCTCCAGAAAATTAGAATTTTTGTCGTTGGAAGAATCTTGTTCTGCCAATTTGGACATTTGGCATTTTCCGTTACATTTCAGTTCAGGTTTATCTTTATTTTCACAAAAAGCCTCGGTAAAACTTTTATTGTCAACCGAATAAAACATGACCATATAACTATACCTTATATTATAGAATAAGGTTGAAAATAAAAATAATAACAACATACCATATTTAAGGAGTGCACTCAACAGGTAATAATTTTTACAAAGATAAGATAAATAGCCTCCTTCCATACATTGCAAAGATCAGTATTTTTAATGAAATCCAGCTGTGACTTATTTTTAAAATTTGACAGTATTTTTTTGTTTTCGCAGACTTCATTTAAATATCCCCATTCACAGTACCTAAAATTAAAATTTGTTCCACTAACTAATTAAAACTTATTTCTGAAACAAGTCTTTTTTTCCGATAGCTACGATTAAGAGACAGAAATTATGGAAGTATCTGTTCGCTATGTACATTATAGTTTGTGTGAATTATGTGCTGCTATGGTGAGTGGACCATTATTCGAAATTATGAAATTTCTGAAATGCCAATTATTAGGGATTGGTATGGTCAATTTTTAGTGGATTCTTAAAAAAATTAGTTTTTATTAACTATATTTAATCAATAGATAAAAACATTCAAATATGAATGCGATAAAAAATCACCTTATCTTATTGGTGGTAGTTGTTGGTCTGATCAGTTGTGGAGTCAATAATGATGATTCTTCTTCAGGAGAAAGTACTGCCGGTGATTTGAGATCCGATTTCCAAAATCTAAACATTCAGCCTGGAATAAATGATTTGATTTTGGAATCTACAGTATCGGGTGTTTTTTGGAGTTTTAGAATTATTGCACCAGAAGATGCTTCAGAAACCAATAAAAGGCCATTGCTTTTGAGTTTGCATGGAGGTGCAGCAAATAATGCCCCAAATGCGCATAAATTTACAGGCTGCATGGTTGAACCCGCTTTTGAAGCCTTAAATGCATATATCATAAGTCCTAATAGTAATGGACTTTTTTGGTATGACCAACCAAATCAGGTTCAGGTTTTACCACTTTTGGATTTAGCTGAAAAGTATTTACCTATTGATGAGACTAAAGTTGTTATTACCGGATACAGCGATGGTGGTAACGGAATTTGGTTTTATGCTCAATATTATTCAGATTTATTTTCTGCAGCTATTCCTATGGCTACCTCTTATAATCCAGAAGTATCTGATGGGGTTGTGCCGAAGATTAATATCCCTTTATATGTTATTCTTGGTGAGAATGACGAATTATTTCCTTTAGCACAAACAGAAGACTGGGTCAATCAGTCGAAAAATGCAGGTAGTAGTATTGAATTTGTAGTTGCTTCGGGATTGAATCATTATGAGGTTTGTGACTATGTGGATTATTTAACTAATGCAACAAACTGGCTATATAATGAGGTTTGGAGTCAATAGTTATATCTTCCAAATGTCAAAATTTACTGCCGGTAGCCCTGTTTACGGGCTATACACTTTTAATCTGGATTAAATAAAAATTTTAAAGCTGTCTGTAACAAAGGTTGCATACTATAGGGTTATAAAAACTTAATTTTGCCCCCTCAAAGTGATAAAAAATAACAATTTATGAAATGAGCATAACGCGAATACGATACAAACACCAATGAAGATATGCGAATTGCATATGTCCATTAAAAAACAATAAATATCTACATATGAAAATGAAATTTCAAAAAAGCATCTTAATTGTCTTTTTACTTAGTTTTTCGCTTCTGAAAGCTCAGGAAATTACACCTATCTCAAAAGGGGAAGTTTTGGAAAAACTTTCAGAAAACAACCAAAGCATTAAAATTTCGGAACAGGAATTTTTGGGAGCCCGTGCAGATTACCGGCAGACAAATGCCGTTTTGCTTCCCAATATCTCGGTCTCGCACACCGGGACAACCACAAACAATCCGGTATATTCATTTATGGCAAAACTAAATCAGGGATTATTTTCAGAAAGTGATTTCGATGTTAATAATCTCAACAACCCTGATGCGATTGATAATTTCACCACCAGCATTCAATTTGAACAACCACTAATAAACGTAGATGGCTGGTTTCAACGCGGGGCGGCGAAAGTTAAAATGGAAGCGACAGAATATCAGAATAAATTCAAAAAGAACGAGCTATTATTGGAAGGAGAAAAAACCTATATGTTATTGCAATTGACATATAAAGCGGTAAAGGTTTTGGAAAAGGCTCAAAAAGCAGCGCAGGCAAACAAAAAATTAACTCAAAAATATTTTGAACAGGGACTTATATTGCAAGCAGATGTTTTGGATGTAGAGGTACGGTTAAATGAAGTTGAAAATCAGCTTGAAAGCGCCAAAAGCAATGTGAAAAACGTATCAGATTATTTGAATTTTTTGGTGAATGAAAAAAATAATCAGGTTTTGGTTCCTTCCGATAGTCTGGAAATTATACCCTATTCTTTAGCTGAATTCAATCAGGTTACAACGAACAGAGCCGATATTATGGCTATAGAAAAGTCAACCCAGGCTTATAAAAAGATGAATCAATCTGATAAAATGGCCTTTTTGCCAAGCTTAAACGCTTTTGGAAATTATGATCTTTACGACAACCAACTTTTTCAGGGAACTTCCAACAGTTATTTTATTGGAGCAAAATTAAATTGGGATATTTTAGAGGGAACCAAACGTTTTGGTAAAATGCAAAAAAGTAAAGCCGAATTTGATAAGTCAACCATACAATACGAGCAATATGTCGCGAAAAGCCAGTTAGAACTCAATAAAGCAAAACGCGCTTTGAGCGATGCACAAAACAAACTCAACCGATCTACAATGGCACTGGAACTCTCTGAAGAATCCTTCAGAATTCGTACCAACAGGTTTGAAGAGGGTATAGTAAAAACGAGTGATTTGTTAATGTCAGAAGCACAATACGCTCAAAAAGAATTGGAATATTATCAAAGCATCTACGAATACAATCTGGCATATGCCTATCTGAAATTTTTAACTAAAGAATAATCTGAAATAAAAGACAATGACAAAATTATATACTCTTTTAGTTTTTACCTTAATATTTATAAGCTGCGGTGAAAAGGAATCTACAGAAAATGTAGAACAAGAAACGATACAGGTAGTGGTTAGTACACCATCAACAGACAATACCGGCGGGTTTGTTACCGCCAGCGGAAAAATTGAAGCTGAAAATAGCGCCAATATCAGCACCCGAATGATGGGATATGTGACCAAAGTTCACGTACAAGTTGGTCAAAAGGTGAATAAAGGGCAATTACTAATGAATATTAACAATTCCGATTTACTGGCAAAAAAAGCACAGGCAGAAGCAGGTATTTTAAAGGCAACTGCCGGGTACAACAATGCAAAAAAGGATTATGACAGGTTTGTGAGCTTATTTGAACAAAAAAGTGCTTCACAAAAAGAATTGGATGATATGACCGCCCGTTTTGAAATGGCAAAAGCTGAATTGGAAGGAGCAAAGCAAATGAAGAATGAAGTAATGGCTCAATTTTCTTACGCTAATATTACTGCTCCGTTCTCTGGGATAGTAACCAACACCTTTATAAAAGAAGGCGATTTGGCCAATCCGGGAATGCCATTGGTAACTGTTGAAGGAACTTCAAAACTTCAGGTAACCGCGATGGTTGCAGAAGGTGATATTACGGCTATCAAAAATGGAATGCCTGCGAAAGTGTTGATAAAATCCTTGAATAAAGAAGTAGATGGAAAAGTTTCCGAAGTGAGTTTATCGGCTAAAAATACAGGTGGACAATACCTGGTAAAAATTGATCTGGAGGAGAGCGATAGTTCTATTTTGTCCGGAATGTTTGTAAATGTTCAGTTTCCTATTGAAAAAACAGCCGAAACTAATCAAACCGAGATGGTATTAATTCCTAAAAGCGCTTTGATCAGTAAAGGGCAATTAACCGGAATTTATACTATAGGAACCGGGAATGTTGCCATTTTAAGATGGCTGCGAACAGGAGCAATCATTGATGGGCAGGTAGAGGTTCTATCAGGCTTATCTGCAGATGAACAATATATTGTATCGGCAGAAGGGAAATTGTTTAACGGAGCAAAGGTAAGCCCATCCCCAATCCTTCCTGAGGGGAAGGGAGTTAAATAATTCCATTTTTAGATAAAGATTCAAAACAGAAAAATAGTACAAATTAAATATTCTCCTGTTAATTCCCCCTTTGGGGGTTAGGGTGCCAAAAAATTATGAAAGAAGGAATTTCAGGTAAAATCGCCAGTTTATTCATTGATTCTAAGCTCACCATCTTATTGATGCTAGGTTTGATGATTATTGGGGTATACAGCTCTTTTCTAATTCCAAGAGAAGAAGAACCACAAATTATTGTTCCTATGGCCGACGTTATGGTTGGTTATCCGGGAGCGAATCCAACCGAGGTCGAAAATCGGGTAGTAAAACCCTTGGAGAAAATTGTATCCAATATTAAGGGTGTGGAACACGTCAACAGTATGGCTATGAATGGGCAAGCTTTGCTGATTGTTCAGTTTTACGTAGGTGAAGATGTTGAACGTTCCTACGTGAAGTTGTATGATGAATTGGAGAAACACAAAAACATTCTTCCAACAGGGGTAATGGAACCCATGGTAAAAACGCGTTCTATTGATGATGTGCCTATGTTAGGCCTGACACTTTGGAGTGAAACGCTCAATGATTTTGAGTTGCGTCAGATAGCCGAAGAGGTCACTTCAGAAATCGAAAAAATAAAAGATGTTGCGATAACTAAGGAAATAGGCGGAAGAACCCGGGAGCTAAAAGTGATTTTAGACAAAGGTAGAATGGCCGAAAATGGGATAGATGCGTTAGGGATAATGAAAATGATCCAGGCCAGTAACAGCAGATCTCAGACGGGAAGTTTTGTTCAAAATGACCAGGAATATTTAATTACCACCGGTCAGTTTTTATCCTCGGCAGAGGATGTTGAAAATTTGGTTATTGGGGTTAATGACGAACTGCCGGTTTACTTAAAACAGGTTGCAAGAGTTCAGGATGGTCCGGCCACACCGGAAAGTTATGTTTCTTTTGGTTATGGAAAGTCAAATGAGCAATTTAAAAATGCACAATCTGAATACCCAGCGGTAACTATTTCCATATCGAAAATCAAGGGCACTGATGCCATGAAAATTGCGGATAAAATTCTTGAAAAAGTTGATCACTTGAAGGAAAATTTAATCCCGAATGATGTTCACGTAGAAGTAACCCGAAATTACGGGGAAACTGCTTCAGATAAAGTAGGAGAGTTGTTGTTGCACCTTGGAATCGCTATCCTGGCAGTAACTTTTCTTGTGATGCTGGCGATGGGCTGGCGCGGCGGATTGGTGGTGTTTTTCTCGGTACCATTAACCTTTGCTTTGACACTGTTCAGTTATTATATGCTAGATTATACACTCAACCGGATCACCCTTTTTGCTCTTATTTTTGTAGTTGGAATTGTGGTGGATGACAGTATAATTATTGCCGAAAATATGCACAGGCATTTTAAAATGAAGCGGTTGCCGTTTAAACAAGCTGCAATTTATGCGATAAACGAAGTGGGAAACCCTACGATTTTGGCAACTTTTACCGTGATTGCAGCCATTCTGCCTATGGCCTTTGTTTCCGGAATGATGGGGCCATATATGAGCCCTATGCCTGTTGGAGCCTCTATTGCAATGATTTTGTCCCTGTTTGTGGCTTTAACGGTAACTCCTTATTTGGGTTATCATTTGCTTCGGGAAAAGGATACTCAGGAACATAAAAAAGAAAAAGGACTTGAAACCAGCCGGGTTTACAAAATATATAATAAGCTGGAACGTCCCCTTTTGGAAAGCAGTAAGAAAAGAACAATTCTTTTTATTGTGACAATAGCATTATTGATTGGTTCGATAGCGATGTTCTTTACAGAATCGGTAGTGGTGAAAATGTTGCCATTTGATAATAAGAATGAATTTCAGGTTATAATTGATATGCCAGAAGGCACGACCTTGGAAAGAACCGCAGCGGTTACCAAAGAAATTGCACAATATATATCCACAAGATCGGAAGTGGTTAATTATCAAAACTATGTAGGAACATCGGCACCCATAACCTTCAATGGGTTGGTTCGCCATTATGATCTTCGTGGCGGAAGCAATATGGCAGATATCCAGGTAAATTTATTGCATAAAGCAGACAGGGATTTGCAAAGCCATGATATCGCTAAAATTGTACGTCGGAAAATTCAAAAAATTGCCGAAGTATATGGTGCAAATGTGAAAGTTATAGAAGTTCCGCCAGGACCGCCAGTTTTATCAACCATTGTTGCTGAAATTTATGGACCGGATTACCAAGAACAAATTAAAATAGCATACCAGGTCAAAGAAATTCTACTGGAAACGACTGATATTGTAGATGTAGATTGGATGGTTGAGGATAATCAAATCGAATATAATCTTCAAATAGATAAGGAAAAAGCAATGCTTAATGGGATTGCTCCTCAGCAGGTTGTAGGAAATCTGACTTATTTGTTACAGGAATATCCAATTTCAAATTTATATGATGAAAATTCTAACGAGAGTATTGGGATCGTACTTGCTCTTGATGATAAGGATAAAACCAGTTTACGGGATATTCAAAACCTTAAGATCAAAGGAAATCAGGGAAATGTAATTCCGGTGAGTGACCTGGTGAAAGTAGAAAAGGACACCTTGCAGAAAACCATCTACCGAAAGGATCAAAAGCGTGTAGTTTATGTAACTGCCGATATGGCCGGAGCATTGGAAAGTCCGGTATATGCGATTTTAGGAATGGAAGAAAAACTGAAAGAAATAAAGTTGCCCAAAGGTTATTCCCTTAACGAACTTTATACAGGTCAACCATCAAATGAAAGTGATTTTACAGTAAAATGGGATGGAGAATGGCAAATTACCATGGAAGTTTTCAGGGATCTGGGAGTTGCGTTTATGGTGGTAATTGTAATTATTTATATGTTGATCGTTGGTTGGTTTCAAAACTTCAAAACCCCAATTGTTATGATGTTGGCAATTCCACTTTCGTTAATTGGAATTGTGTTTGGACACTGGATATTAGGCGCATTTTTTACAGCGACTTCATTTATAGGAATGATAGCATTGGCAGGGGTTATGGTCCGAAATTCGGTATTGCTGATAGATTTTATCGAAATTCGACTGAACGACGGGATTCCTTTAAAACAAGCAATTATTGAGGCCGGGGCCGTGAGATCTACTCCAATTCTTCTTACAACAGGAGCAGTAGTAATTGGGGCTTCTATCATATTGTTTGACCCTGTTTTTCAAGGTCTGGCAATTTCATTGGTTGCAGGAGCAATAATATCAACGATACTAACCCTGCTGGTAGTTCCATTGATCTATTATATTTCCGAGAGAAAGAAATGGGAAACTTCTGAAGAAGAAATTAAAAAGGATAAAAACGATAATATCTAACTAAAAAATCTCGTATACCTCCTCTCCGCGGGGAGGTAAGGCGAGGCCAAATAATTATGAAATTACTAATTATAATCGCAATTAAAGAGTTTGAAAAAAATGTCAGACAAATTTTGAAGAAATCCGGGGTTGAGATTTACTCGTATAGGAACGTAACCGGATATAAGGACATTACTGAAGAATCCATAGAAAACAATTGGTTTGCCAGCGAAATGAATGAAAATGATTCGGTTATGTTCTATGCTTTTGTGAAAGAAGAAAATGTCAATATTGTTTTTGATGATATTAATAATTTTAATTCAAATCAAAAGACTATGTCAAACATCCATATAGCCGTTTTAAACATTGAAAAATATAATAATAAAGAATATAATAATAAATAATATGATAAACAGAATAGTAAGAGGTATAGCCGGAAGTTTTATTTTAATTAGCCTGATATTGGCTGTGTATGTCAACATAAATTGGCTTTGGTTTACAGCATTTGTCGGTGTCAATTTATTGCAATCTGCATTTACAAAATGGTGCCTGATGGATAAAATTGTAGCCAAACTGGGTGCAAAAAATTAATACGTTTTAACCCAAAGAGAAAAACCAATAGTAACAAGCCTTGAAGTGCACAGCATTTCACGACTTATTATTGTCACACAGTTTCTAAAACTGTTGAACAACAATTTTCACATCACATAAAAACCCATTTCTGTTCAGAAATGGGTTTTTTAAATTATCAATAGGATCAGAAAGTCAAACTTTCAATTTTTATTGTAATATGGGTAAGTTTATGGAATGAATGTGGAAAACATATTTTTCCAAATCCTCTTTCATTTTGTTTTTGTAAATCTCCGATTCCTCTTTCATTTCTTTTACAAGAGTATCATAGTATCCTATACCGCTCAATAAATTACTTTTAAACTCCTCAAAATACTTTAATTTTCGCCCATTTATTGTTTCTACAGAGTCTTCAATTTCATTTTTTAAATAATCTACGTAAATCCCCAACTCTTTAACAAACATGTTCGGTCTGTAAGTATCGTTTAGCAAGTTTATTTTTCCATAGATATGATTAGCCATTTCAGAAAGGGTAGTTTTTTTGGAAAAATAAGCCAAATTGGGTCCCGGACATACCGAAACGCTATCCCCATCGGCAGTTCTTAAAAGGCCGAGGTTTATATAAGGAGTCGTTACCAAACCGGTGCAAATACAGGATTTTTCGGTGATCTTATTGTATTCTCTGCTGTGTTGTTCCTTCGAAATATCTTTTTTAGCATCAAGTTCTTTTATTTTTGCTTTCTGATATTGGCGGGAAGCAATACAAATAGGCCTATCCGAAAATTCTTTATTAAATAATTTTAAAAATTGACTCGGGCAGGAACTCCCCGGTCTTCCTTTTTCTATTTTGGTATCCCTTTCCAAATCCTTTGAGGAATCCCTCAATGAGTTAAAGGGAATTCCCATTGGAGAGGTATTGCTCAAATACAAATCTTCTTTACCTGCATTCAGAAGTTTTTCTAAAGTATTATCATCGACATTAACCACATCAGGTACAAGCAAAAATGGGGTTCCCCATCCTATACTGTCAAGGTTGTAATAATCTAATAAAAAGTTGTGTTCTTTAGGGGTTCCAACCCCGCCCTGAGCGGTAATCTTTAAGTCTAAAGGCTTGCTTAATGTAGGCCTTCCGGAAAGCGAAAGAGCTTCGTTTAAGATGCCATGAACTTCCTGGATTAATTCAGATTTATTTTGTTTAAATTCTTCTAAGATCGGCCCCATTAAGAATCCATTAGTTGCAAAGGCGTGTCCCCCACAATTTAATCCGGATTCGATTCGGTATTCTGAGATCCAAATCCCTTTCTTTGCCAGGAATTTTCCCTGCACCAATGCTGAACGGTAATCACTTACCTTTAATATTATTTTTTTGCCGAGTTTTCCATTCTTATCTGGAAAAAAATCATCAAAATTGGATATATAACTGTATAATCTTGGGCTTAACCCAGCTGAAAGCACCAATCCTGAATGACTTAGGTTAGAGTTTGCATAACCTCTTACCGCAGCGTGTGCATCATTGAATTCTATAGGTAACTTTTCACCTTCTTTGGTGTAATTATCCTTATCAATCTTGGTCATAATGTTTACATCAATAGAACCAAGAACCAAATTTTCCTTTAATTCTTTTTGAAGAGAGTCTTTTACTTTTTCATCTTTTTCCTCAAGCATTATCAGGTATGCTTTTTTAAGCTGAGAAGAATCGGGAAGCATATCAAAGTACTTCGTCAAATTACTTCCTGCATCAAAGGACTCTTTTTTTAGGTTTTTAAAGTTATTTGAGACAATTAAATTGATAAGATTAAGATAAGCAGTCAATCGTTTTGCCCTGTAATCTTCTTCGTTGGTATCTATTTCTGTATAAGGTAAATTGTATTTTTTGCAATAAAACTCCTTCATTCTCTCAGCTAATCCATCATCTACCAAGGATATAACTGACGAAATTCCAAAATGAGACACCTTTACCGGCGTATCTATTGTAAATCCAACTCCCATAACCGGGATGTGAAAACTATGTGCTTCTACCATATTAATAATTAGTAAGATTATTATTTCTTTTTCCTATGCAAAGATAGTTATCTTTTATAGGGGTTATCCCCAAATACAAATTTTATTTTTAATGATTTTAAATAAACAATATTTTCTCAAATGATTTTCAAATAAAAAAGGTAGTTTTTAATTCAAAGTTTATCTTTGATGTATCCTTTTTCTCACGGTGGCAAAAGCAACTAATTAAAAAATCATTTGCCAGATGATGAACAAAACTAAATTATTTCCTAAACTAAGTAATGTTTAAGTAAAAATATATGGGCCAAAAATGATATCTATCACCTCAATCAAAGCTCAAAACTATTTATAAATTTGCTTTCTGATATATTTAACCAAAATAATAAACTTTGAATTCAACACTCAAAACAGATTTTCTTATAATAGGTTCTGGAATTGCTGGGCTAAGCTATGCTTTTAAGGTTGCAGAACATTTCAGACTTAAAAACGAAAAGGTTTCCATAACAATTATCACCAAAGCAAATGAGGAGGAAGGTAACACAAAATATGCGCAAGGTGGAATTGCTGCTGTGACGAAATCTACCGATTCTTTTGAAAATCACATTAAGGACACCCTGATTGCCGGTGATGGTCTGTGTGATGAAAGTGTAGTTAGAATCGTGGTTGAAGAGGCTCCGGAACGAATTCAGGAGTTAATTGCATGGGGAACAAATTTTGATAAAAACCAGCAGGGAGAATATGATCTGGCAAAAGAAGGAGGTCATTCAGACAGCCGGATATTGCATTATAAAGATTTTACAGGGAACGAAATAGAGCGGGCTTTAATACATCAGGTAGAAGATCATCCATATATCACTGTTCTAGACCATCATTTTGCAATAGATTTGATCACACAACACCATTTGGGAATTACGGTAAACAGGAAAACACCGGATAAGAAATGTTTTGGGGCTTACGTTTTAAACCGTAAAACAAATAAAATTCAAACCTTTCTCGCTAAAACAACTCTGCTCGCCACGGGTGGAATTGGTCAGACTTACAAAAACACAACCAATCCAACAGTGGCAACAGGAGATGGGATCGCCATGGCATACCGGGCAAAGGCCTTGATTGAAAATATGGAATTTGTGCAATTTCATCCTACTGCTTTATATAATCCTTCTGATAATCCTGCCTTTTTGATTTCCGAAGCGGTTAGGGGGGCAGGAGGTATTCTGAGAAATCATGATAACTATGCTTTCATGCAGGATTATGACGAGCGAAAAGACCTTGCGCCGCGAGATATTGTTGCCCGATCTATAGATGCCGAAATGAAAAAACACGGAGATCTGCATGTTTATTTAGATGCCACGCAAATTGATCCGGAAAAATTACAAACCCACTTCCCCACGATTTATAACAAATGCTTGTCTATTGGAATAGATATTACTAAAAATTACATTCCGGTAGTTCCCGCCGCTCACTATTTGTGCGGTGGTATTAAAGTAGATGAGAATGCCACAACTTCAATTGTTAATTTATACGCTTCAGGGGAATGTTCTGCTACAGGTTTACATGGAGCAAACAGATTGGCCTCAAATTCATTGGTGGAAGCGTTGGTGTTCTCCCATCGTGCATACCTTAAAGGAGTGGAAGATATTTATAAAATTGGATATCAACAGAATGTGCCTGATTGGAATGATGAAGGAACAACTATACCCAATGAACAAATTTTAGTAAACCATACCAAAGTAGAATTACAAAGCATTTTGAGCGATTATGTTGGTATTGTAAGAACTGACTTGCGGTTAAAAAGAGCATTGTCACGTTTAAAATTGATTTATGAAGAATCCGAAGAACTCTACAAAAAATCGAAACTAACTGTTTCTATCTGCGAATTAAGAAACTTACGGGGTATCGCTTATCTCATAACCAGAGCAGCAATTGAAAGAAAACAGAACATTGGACTTCACTTTAATTCAAACAATAAACATTCAAAGATTAAAGGAACCGCAAATACCTGATCAAAAAGAAAGATTTGCAGATTCTTTTAAATTATGGTTTTTTTTATGTTCAAAGAAAGCTTTGCGGAAAAATAACAGAAAAATCTTCAGGCCAAGATCAGCTCTCACAGGTATTTAAAACCTGTGAGAGCTTTTGAGATAATTTTGAAATTTGATAAATTTTAAACTGGGTGACGCAAATTCTATTTAACCGATTGAAACTTTAATAATAAAAACTTTCTGCTTAATGAATGAAAGTAGCTAAGAGTGTAAATATGATATCAGTTCAAAAATTTAGTGCGCTCCCAATTTACCCGGTCTAATTTCATCTCGCCACATTTGTAACAATTGTTACTGTAATAAGTGACCTGAACATGTATTTTTGCCTTTTTAAAATTTATAGCTATTGGAAAAGTATTTAAAAATCATTCAGGATTCATTTACCGGGTATTTTAATTACCTGGTTCAGGAAATCACAAATCCCTCGTGGACCAATTATTTTTATTGGCTCATCGTCTTGTCTTTGCTGGTTTGGATTGTGGAGATCATCATTCCCTGGCGAAAAGATCAGAAGATTTTCCGAAAGGGATTTTGGCTGGATTCGTTTTATATTTTGTTTAATTTCTTCCTATTTTCACTTATTGGCTTTAATGCCATATCAAATGTAGGAGTAGAATTATTCAAAGATTTTTTGCATATATTCGGAATTGAAAATATCGTGGCTTTTAAATTGGAAAGTTTCCCGGTTTGGTCACAGTTGCTGATAATGTTGGTAATAGCCGATTTCATTCAATGGAACATACACCGGCAGTTGCATCACAGGCCCTGGTTGTGGGAATTTCACAAAGTTCATCATAGCGTAAAGGAAATGGGGTTTGCTGCCCAGTTCAGGTTTCATTTTATGGAAACTATTGTATATAAAACTTTTCAGTATCTTCCGCTGGCAATGATAGGTTTCGGGATCCAGGAATTTATTGTGGTTCATATGTTCGCCGTTTTTGTAGGACATCTCAATCACGCCAATGTGGGCTGGAATTACGGGATTTTCGGATATATTTTTAACAATCCGAAAATGCATATCTGGCATCATTCTAAGAAATTACCTGAAGCGCATCCCTACGGAATGAATTTCGGTTTAACTCTGAGCATTTGGGATTATTTATTCAGAACGGCTTATATTCCGCAGAACGGAAAAAATATAGAAATTGGATTTGAAGGAGATGAAGATTTTCCCCAGGATTTTGGGAATCAATTGATGTTTCCATTCAAAAAAAGTAAAAATCAACAATAAAACTAAGTTCAACAAAAAGATAGAAAATGAAAATAAAACAATTTAAGGATGCTCCTCTGGCGCATTATTCCTATGCAATTGTGAGTGAAGGTAAGATGGCACTTGTTGATCCATCCAGAAACCCAATGCAATATTATAAATATGCTGAAGAGCAAAACGCAAAAATAATAGCAGTTTTCGAAACTCATCCGCATGCGGATTTTGTGAGCAGTCACCGGCAAATTAGCGAGCAAACCGGGGCTGATGTTTATGTGAGTAATTTATTGGGAGCAGATTATAAGCATATACCTTTTGATGACGGTAATTCCTTTAAAATGGGGAAGATCATTTTTAAAGCTATAAATACTCCCGGACATTCCCCGGACAGCATTACTGTTGTAGCGGAGGATCCTAAGCAAACGATCTTATTTACCGGAGACACCTTGTTTATTGGCGATGTGGGACGGCCCGATCTACGTGAAAGTGTTGGGAATATGAAGGCCAAAAGGGTAGAGTTGGCAAAAGATATGTACCATACAATGCAAAACAAATTTAATCACTTGCCGGATGAAGCCCTGGTATATCCTGCTCACGGTGCCGGATCGCTTTGCGGAAAAAATATGAGTACAGATTCTTCAAGCACCCTGGGAAATGAACGGATGGGAAATTGGGCATTTAAAAAACAAACTGAAGCCGAATTTTTGGAAAACATATTGGAAGATCAACCTATTATTCCTTCCTATTTTGGTTTTAATGTGGATATAAATAAGCACGGAGCCGAAAATGTACAAAAATCCAAGGGGGCTGTTAAGGTGAAGCTATTGGCAGAAAAATTGGATAAAGGAGTTACAGTGATAGATACACGCGATGGGGATATATACAAAAATGGCCATTTCCCTAATAGTATTAATATTATGTCCCGATCTGATAAAGATGATTTTGAAACCTGGCTTGGAGTTTTAGTAGAGCCTGAAGAAGCTTTTTATTTGGTAGTGAACAGTATTAATGATGTAGAATATGTCCTGGAAAGGACAGCCAAAATAGGATATGAAAAACAGATAAAAGCAATTGTTACCTTATCTGATAAAGTTTCTGTTTCTTCAGATAAACTGGATATAAAACACTTTAAGAAAAATCCTGAAGATTACACCATTGTAGATATCCGAAGTAAAAACGAGGTTGCCAGCCAGAAGGTCTTTGAAAATGCGCTGTCATTTCCTTTAAATGAATTAAGTGACAGTGCCGATAAAATACCTGCAGACAAACCAATTGTGGTGCATTGTGCCGCCGGTTTCCGTTCAGCAGCCGGGAGCAGTATTTTGGAAAATAAATTTAAAAATACCAGGATTTATGATTTAAGCGATGCGATTGAAAAGTTCAAATAATTTTATCCGGTACTTCTAAAGTAGTTTTTACAATTTAATTAGGCCTGACAGGCTTTTGTTACCTGTCAGGCCTTTGTTTTTCCCCAATTTGCCAATAAAATCATATAGAAATAGCCATATTTTTATATATTTACAGGATTCACATAAAATCAGGTTTTTAAACAATAATTTATGGAAAAAAAATATAAAGTAAAAGTGAATGATACTTTT
>Ga0209414_1000673_pt1 | contig 16591 bp, 15 predicted proteins | sample LakVidmifraction_4_FD_181154 | JGI IMG/M metagenome (GOLD analysis project Ga0209414, IMG submission 181154) | Hypersaline microbial communities from Lake Vida, Antarctica - Brine Hole Two &gt;0.2 micron (SPAdes) (version 2) | ecosystem: Environmental > Aquatic > Non-marine Saline and Alkaline >... | reverse complement strand
CACCTGTGAACTCTTTTCCTGAACCCATGGGGATTACTACCGGAACGAAGGTTGTCTTGAAGGTGTCGCTGAGGTCTGCCAATACTTTTGTATAGTCTGCACGGTCACGGTTCATCTTGTTTATGAACACAGCCCGTGGTTTGTTTCTTTCATCAAGGTGACGCCATAGCTTGATGGTCTCTATCTGAGCACCATTGCGTCCGTCCACTACCATCAGGGCTGATTCGCACGAACGAAATCCGCAGATGGTCTCTCCGATAAATGCTGCTGTTCCTGGAGTGTCGAGAATGTTAAGGGTCTTTCCTTCCCAATTGAAGGATACGAGGGAAGCGTGAATGGAGAGCTTGTGAGCAATCTCCTCTTCAGTAAAGTCACTGGTGGTTCTACCACTTTCTACAGTTTCTGCCCGGGAAATCACCTTTGCATAGAACAACATCTGTTCCAATAAAGTAGTTTTCCCGGTATCATTGTGGCCTATGATGGCAACATTCCTCAAGTCTGTGCTGACAACGCTCATAATTCCTCCTTTGATCACCGTCAAATACCCGGTGTCTACAAAAAATGCATAAACCAATGGTAAGCTCCAGAACCCCATATGTCAAAAGAATTCTTCTGAACAATCAAAGCAGGCGATCAATGTATATAATTCTATTTAATATATGAACATATTAGTAAAATTAGGATGTATGTTTTGTGTTTGTTCAGACACAGCTCGATACTCAAGCTTGCTCTGAGCGATGATTGTGCCTAAAGGATAGAAGGTATTGTCTGCATGGAGAACTTTTGTAAGAGTTTACTGCTGCTTGGCAACAAACGTACTGACGGTATGTGCAGTACGCTAGGGAGACTCTTTTTGATGAACGAACAGGTTGCTTATGAGCATACCCACCCCAACCACATTGAGGAAAAACCCAGTCAAGGAATCCCCCATTGCCCAGAGGGGAGTAGCTTGGTCTTCATCGAAGTACAAAGGTCGGAAGGTCATGATCGTGCCACTTCCTATCACTAGGGCTGGTATGCCCACGCTATGTTCTGGCCCTTCTGTCCGGACATGAAAAAAGCAAGCTCATTGCACAGCAATGAACTTGCTTAATCCTATTTATAAGCTCTCAAGGATAGAGATGCATGTATATGTTATCTTGTAAAACTCACATTGACATCGATAAGATGGTTGATATCTTGTTTGAGTTTGTAAGCGAACTGATCCATGACAGTAACGTCGTTGGGCAGTTTGTCTCCGTCTTCACAAAACAGGGTCCAGCAAGGAACATCAAGAGCTGCGCTGATCTTCTCGATAGTTGCAAAGGAAGGTGCCTTCCTGGAAGTCTCGATTTCAGTCACAAAAGATGTGGAAACACCAATCTTTTCAGCAAGCTGTGCTTGTGTCAAAGCGAGTTTCCGTCTTCGCTCCTTCAAGTTTCTCGCGAAGATGTCCTGTAAGTTGTAAGTTCTAGCCATGTTGTACTCCTCTTTCAGTAATCACTATTAATTAGCTACTAAACGTGTTTAGTAAAACTTTTATTTTACTAGTAAGTTATTACCTCAATAGTATTTTAGACACGGAAACCCGTATTAGGCAAGGGTTTAGCCGGCTATTTTTCATGGTTTTCAGACAATATGGCTATTTTTGCGCATAATGATTGAATTCCATGGAGAATGTTCCTCTTCCCTGTGTAGCAGACCTAAGTATCGTCGAATAGCCAAAAAGCTGTGCCAATGGTGCTTGTGCATGGATATATTCTCCGCTTGGTCTGCTTTCGATGCTGTTCACCAAGCCGCTACGGCTGGTGAGGCTGGAGATGGCTTCTCCCACAAACAAGGATGGAACAGTTATAGTGACTTTCATGATCGGTTCCATGAGAACCGGACTGGCACTTTGTGCAACTTTATCAAAGCACATGGCAGCACACGCTTCAAAGGCAAACTCAGAAGCGGTCAGTTCATTGTACTCGATCGAGGTCACCTCCACTTCCAGATCACAGACTTCGTAGCCCATCTGGATGCCTCCCTTGAAGGAGTTGGTGACACCACGCATGACAGCTTCGGTATAGATCTCGGGTATGCCCCTTGTCTTTGCAGAACAGAGGTAGTTCGTTCCACTGCCCCGGCTCAATGGGCGTACGGTGAGAGCTACAGCTGCGGTATTCTCCTTGCCTGCTAGGATCTTGGAGAAATGCTCGCTGCCACTTGCAGTAGCGGCGATGGACTCACGGTAGGTAACCTGCGGTTTTCCTATCCGTGCCTGGATCTTCATCTCTTTGGTAAGGCGGGTTACCAGCACATCGAGGTGCAACTCTCCCATACCGCTGATGATGAGCTGCCCGGTCTCCGCATCATCACGATGGGTGAAGGTGGGATCTTCCTGGCTTAGGGTGGCAAGGGCCGTACGCAACTTGTCCCCATCGCTGAGGGTGTTGGGCTCGATGGCAACAGAGATGACTGGAGTGGGGAAGTGCATCTCCTCAAGCAGTATCTGAGCTCCTTCGCTACCGATGGTGTCTCCTGTCCTGCCCTCCTTGAAGCCCACGATAACCCCGATGTCCCCAGCTTCAAGCTCGCTCAGCTCCTCAGGGCGGTTGGCGTGCATGCGCATGATCCTGTTGACGCGTTCGCGCTTTTTCTTGGAGATGTTCATGATGGTGGTACCCTTGCGAATGGTACCGTTGTAAACGCGCACAAAGCTCAGCGGTCCAGCCTCGCGGTCTACCTGAATCTTGAAGATAAGGGCAAGAGGGGGTTTTTCCTTGTCGTAGACAATTTCCACATTCTTGCCGGACTTCTGGTTTAAGCCCACCAGAGGGGGGACTTCAGAAGGGGAGGGCAACAGCTCGATCACTCCATCAAGCAAGGACTGCACCCCGATATCCTTCAGGGAGGACCCTACAAAGACCGGAAGCGCCTTTCTTTCTATGGTGGCTTTCTTCAGGGTCGCCATGATGAGGGGCAAAGGAATATCCGCACCCTCAAAGTAGAGTTCGGTGATCTCATCGCTGAAGGAGGCTACGCTGTCTATGAGCCTTTCTCTCCACTCTGATGCCTCGTCTGCCATAGCGCGGGGAATCTCATTCTCCACGATGGTCTTTCCGTGGTCGCCGGCATCGTAGGTTATGAACTTCATGTTCATCAGATTGATGATGCCCTTGAATTGGTTCTCAGCTCCTACAGGCAGGAAGAGGGGGATGGGGTTTGCTCCGAGCTTGACGCTCAGTTCTTTCAGTGATTCCTCAAAATTAGCCCCAAGACGGTCCATCTTGTTGATGAAGGCAATGCGGGGAACCTTATAGGTATCGGCCTGCCTGTACACGGTCTCGGTCTGGGGTTCGACTCCACCGACAGCACAGATGACCATGACGGCTCCGTCGAGCACCCGTAGCGAGCGTTCGACCTCGGCTGTGAAGTCCACATGTCCGGGAGTGTCGATGATGTTTATCTGGTGCTCTTTCCAAAAACAGGTGGTGGCGGCGCTGGCGATGGTAATGCCCCGATCCTGTTCCTGTTCCAGGAAGTCCATCGTGGCTTCACCATTATCGACTTCCCCGATGCGATGATTCTCTCCTGTATAGAAGAGGATTCTCTCAGTGGTGGTAGTCTTTCCAGCATCAATATGTGCCATAATTCCGATATTTCTCGTCAGTTTCTCATTCATGGGTTCATCCTTCAACAATCTAGGCTAATATATCACAATTGGACAGGTTAATCAACGCGACGGATTACCCAAAAGTATACGCAAAGAGTTCAGGATTGCAAGGAATGCGACACCCACATCAGCAAAAACCGCCCACCACATGGTGGCAAGGCCCAGGGCTCCCAGCACCAGGGTGACCAGTTTCACCCCTAGGGCAAACGATATGTTCTGTACTACAATCTTGCGCGTCTTCCTAGCTATCCTCATAGCCATGGGGATGGCCAGGATGTCGTCGGTCATGAGAACGATGTCTGCCGCTTCGATGGCAGCGTCACTGCCGCCGGCTCCCATGGCGATACCCACCTTGGCACGAGCGAGGGTCGGGGCATCGTTGATGCCGTCCCCTACAAAGGCGGTATGTTCAGAATCCCTTTCCAGTTTGGCAAACGCCTCTACCTTTTGGGCAGGGAGCAAGCCTCCTTGAAAATCATCCAAGCCGATCTGATCCGCTATCCTCTGGGCAACAATCACAGAATCCCCACTAAGCATGACCGTCCTCTTGATACCCAGCTCTTTCAGTTGCCTCAAGGCTTCCTTTGCCCCGGTTTTTGGGGTGTCCTCAAGGACGAAGCGTGCAACAAACGCTCCATCGACAGCTAACAGGACTGAGCTTTCAGAACCCTCCAAAAAGGAAGATGGAAGGGAAATGCCTCTCTCGTGTAGGAGAAGGGTATTGCCAGCTACAAGAGCCTTGCCTTCAACAGTCCCCACCAAACCCCGCCCGGACAGTTCAGTCACAGATGTTGCATGTACGCTCTCCTCGGCTTTGCCATGGAGGGACAGAGCCTTTGCAATGGGATGGTTGCTGCTCCTCTCCAGAATAGCGATAAGCCTTGCAGCCTGTGCTTCTGAAAAAGGACTCTCCTCACCTAACGTGACACCGACTACAGAGAACTCGCCTTTGGTGAGGGTGCCGGTTTTATCGAAAACCATGGTATCGAGCCGGCTCAGTGCCTCGAGGTAGTTGCCTCCCTTTACCAGAAGGCCGTACTTGGCACTTTTCCCGATACCGGCAAAGTAGGCCAGCGGTACTGAGATGACCAGAGCACAGGGACAGCTGATGACCAGGAATACCAAAGCACGATAGAGCCAGGTGGAGAAGTCTCCCACAACAAGGGTGGGGATGATGGCTATCATGGCGGCAAGCGCTACCACGATGGGGGTGTAGTATCGGGCGAAGGCGGTGATGAATTGCTCAGTGGGAGCCTTGTGAGAAGAGGCATCCTCCACCAGAGCCATGATCTTGGTCACCGTACTTTCGCTATAGGGCTTGGTGACCTCCATATCGACCACAGAGCCCAGGTTGACCGAGCCGCTGAGTATGGAAGACCCTGCTTCTATGAAGCGGGGCACGCTCTCTCCTGTCAGGCTTTTGGTGTCTACCGAGGTGCTTCCCTCCAGAAGGACCCCATCGAGAGGGAACTTCTCCCCATTGAGGATACGCAGTCTCGAACCCACCCTGACCTCTTCAGGGGTAACCTTTTCTACTATATTGGTATCAGATACAAGGCGGGCAAACTCACTTTTCAGGTTCATAGCCTCGCTGATGGATCGCCTTGATGTATCCACTGCAGCCTTTTGGAAGTATTCTCCTGTCTGGTAGAAGAGCATGACAGCGGCCCCTTCACTGAACTGGGCGATGGCCATTGCACCCAAACTGGCTATGCTCATCAAAAAGTTCTCGTCGAATACCCTTCCTTTGAAGATGTTCTTTACTGCCTTGAGGAGGACGTCGTAGCCACTTACCAGGTACGAGGCTACGATAAGGAACATGGAGAATTGTGGGTCGCCTGCAAAGAGCCCCCCAAGGAGCAAGCCAAAGGATACCCCAAGTCTGGCAAGGTTGAGGTTTATCCAAGGCGAAGAGCTCTTTGCAGGTTTGCTCTCTATGTTCAGCAGGGTAATGCCCGGCTCTGCCTTGGTGGCAACAGTTTCTATGCTTTGCCAAAAGGCTTCACCCTTGGTCTCTACCGTTTTGACGGTGAGCTTCTTCTGCATGAAGTCCAGCGATACGAACGAGACACCATCCAGGCTTGCTATGGATCGTTCCACCTTGTTTGCGCAGGAGGCGCAATCAAGGCCCTCTACCTTCCAAGCTCTTGTATCCTTGGTCTCCAAGCTGTGCAATACAAGACCGGGGCTTGCTTGAGCTGCTACCTGTTCGAGCTTCTTCCAGAACGCACCATCTTGGTCCTGTTCACTCTCTACGGTGAGCTTTTTGGCCATGAAGTTCAGGCGTACCTCCTTGACTCCTGCTTCCAAGGAGAGTCTTTGTTCTATAACAGATGTGCAATGGGCACAGTCAAGATGTTCGAGTTCCCAGGTTCGTGTCATGTGTGTGTGAGCCTCCTATATATCAACATATGATTGTATTTAAATATATACTAGAAAGTTTATCCCTTTTCGTCAAGCAAAAGGGGGGAATAGGAATGAATAGGAAATGATAGAGAGGATACAGGGCCCATCGTCCAGATAGGCTCGTCCTTTGGTTCGATCCTGGGTCAAATCTTCAAGCGTAGTCCTCGCGAAACCATCATCCTGGTAGGGTCAGGGGCAGCAGGGGGCATCAGCGCAACCTTCAACGCCCCCATTGGCAAGGTGATGTTCGCCCTGGAACTGATCTTGTCTGAGTACAGCATCATGACCATCAGGCCTTTGGTGGTTTCGTCCATTGTCTCCACCTACATATCAACGCTAATCTTGGGTACACATCCGGCTTTTGTCATTCCCCAGTATATGATGGTCTCCACCTTTGAACTGTTCAACTACGCTCTGTTGGGCTTGGCAGCTGGAGCTCTCTCCGTTGCCTTTATCCATCAGGTCTACTTCGTGGAGCATTTTTTCACTGAGATCAAGATTCCTTCGGTCTTCAAGGCTTTGATAGGCGGAACACTCGTCGGCGTTCTCGGTCTGGCCTCACTGAAGGCTTTCGGTTCCTAGTATGTCTACGGGGTGGGTTATGACTTTTTGAATGGCATTCTGGCAAATGAGATGCACTCCCTGGTCATGCTGCTCTCCCTCATTGTGCTGAAGGTCCTTGCAAACACCCTTACCCTAGGCTCTGGAGGGATCTTTTCTCCCTCTCTCTTCCTTGGAGCCGCCCTTGGCGGTTCGGTAGGGATCCTAGCCAATATGCTCTTCCCTGGCTCAACAGGTCCTGTTGCCGCCTATATGATAGTGGGTATGGCCTCTGTAGTGGCTGGGGGAACTGGAGGGGGACTTACCTCCATTATCATAATCTTCGAGATGACGAGAAACTACCAGATCATGCTTCCCCTTATGTTGGGTGCTGTGCTTTCCCACTTTGTGGCTAAGCTGCTGTACAAGGAGACCATGTACACGAAGAAGCTGACAAGACGGGGCATAAATATCCAGTTTGATAAGCGCATCTCCACCTTCAAGATGATCACCGTAGGGCAGATCATGCAGAAGAACATTGTTTCTTGCCCCTCTAGTTCCAGTGTGAAGGAGACCCTTGCACGTATGCACGAACATAATCTTGGCGTGCTCCCTGTCATTGACGGTAAGGTTGTGTTGGGTACCATAAGCTACAAGGAATTCTATGAGGTAAAACCCGAGCAACTTGAACGTATAGAGCCTTTGGTCAACAAGAAGAATATCACCATTCCCCTTACCTGCGACATCTATGATGTACTTGAGGTGATGCGGGGGATTAAGGGTGACATCCTCATAGTCGTGGACAAAGAGGATGTTGTGGGACTGGTTACGGTAAAAAGATTGCTGTATAGTTCTATGGACAAGCGTAGGATGTGCTAGACAAAGCATGCTATGGTTGCTTTCAGAGAAGAAACAATTTCTGATGATGGAACAACAGAAGCCGCACGTATGCGAGGCTAGCCTAAAGCTTCCCCAGTAACTCGAGCACACCAGAGGTCGTGTGCCCTATCAAGAAAAAACTGAAAAAATCTTGTTCTTCTCTTTGGAAATCTGAGACGGATGGACGGTATAGTACAGAAATTGAAGATGGTAATGACGAATAACCTTGCAATCGAGTCCTGAGTCAAATGGAGCAGTGGGCCTGATGCCTCTGCATGCATCAGGCAAAAAAAAGAGAAAAAACTGAAATAAGAAGTATGATAATGGAAAAAAGATTCTACAAAACGCGAGTGTTGACTATTGCCCTGGCACATACTATCAATGATATATATTTGGCCTTTTTTGCACCCCTTCTCCCCTTGATAATTGCCAAGCTTACTATTCCTCTTTCTGCGGTAGCTGTTCTTCAAGTGGTGCGAAATGTTCCTACTCTTTTCAACCCTTTTTTAGCTCTTATAGCCGAAAAAAAGGGTGTGAAATATTTTATTATTATTACCCCGGCAGTGACGGCAATAGCCATGAGCTTAATCGGGCTGGCAAACTCCTTTACCATGCTGTTTATAGTACTTTTTGTCGCGGGAATATCATCGGCATTTTTCCATGTTCCCTCTCCGGTCATTGTCAGGGATTCCTCAGGTGATAATGTGGGAACCGGGATGAGCTGGTATATGGTCGGTGGTGAACTGGCCCGTACCATCGGTCCCCTTGTTGCTACTGCTACCGTATCATTTTGGTCACTTGAAGAGACCTGGAAATTGATGCCCTTGGGCATTGTTGCATCTCTGGTCCTCTATTATAAGTTGAGAGACTACAAGCCGGTTCAGGACCATAGGCAGGAACCTTTACAGGGAGATACAAAGAGGCTTCTCAGGGAATACCGTTCCTTTTTTATTGCCCTTGCTGGATTTATCATGTTCAATTCTGCCATGAAAACTGCCCTGACACTGTATTTGCCCGTTTATTTGATTGGAAAGGGGGAATCCTTATGGTATTCAGGAGTATCACTTTCTGTCCTTCAGGGGTTCGGAGTCGTGGGAACCTTCTTGGCCGGCCCTTTATCTGACAGGATAGGGCGAAAGCGAACACTGCTGTTCTCCTCAGTGGGAACGGTGCTCTTTATGGGACTGTTCAGTTTTTTCAACAGTATGGTCTTTCTCGCTTTTCTCGGATTCTTCATGTTTGCCAGCGGACCGGTTCTGCTGGCTACTGTACAGGATACGGATACCTCCATGCCCACATTTATGAACGGCATGTACATGGCTGTTAACTTTGGCGTAGGTTCCTTTATTGCCTTGGCAATCGGGTTTATGGGCGATACCATCGGACTGGATCTTGTGTATAAGCTATGCAGTATTGTCGGCCTTGGACTTATACCTATGGCTAGTATTCTGTCATCAACCCTTAAGGGGAAATAAAAGGGAGGATCATGGCCCTACCAAGACCCATGATCATATTTTTCTCTAGTGGGAACCTGACTGAACGTGTAGCTAGGAAACTCCCAAAACGTGAGGCGAAACCATTCGCTGACACTACCATGCTAACCTTGACAAGGCAGAATGAGTATCAACAGAGAAATGGTTCTTTGTCTCTGGTAATGGCATTTTCTGCTCGACTTCAGCCTACGGAATTGTCGTGGACAAAGAGGCTATCGTTGGGGTGGTAACAGTAAAAGGATTGATTTATAGTTCTATGGACAACCGTAGAATGTGCTAACAAAAAATGATGTGACTACCTAAAAAGGAGATACAATAACCGATGTTGGAACAACTGAAACAACAAGTATACGAGGCTAACCTGCAACTTCCCCAGTACAAGCTGGTGACCTTCACCTGGGGCAATGTATCGGCCGTCGATAGGGATGCCCATATGATGGTGATAAAGCCTTCTGGTGTTACCTACGACGTTATGAGGCCAGAGGATATGGTCGTCATCGACCTCTTGACCGGTGAGAAGGTCGAAGGCAACTACAAGCCCTCTTCCGATACCCCTACACACCTCGCCCTCTATCGGGCTTTTGCTGACATTGGAGGCATTGTCCACACCCATAGCCGTTGGGCAACGATCTTCAGCCAGGCAGGAAAATCCATCCCCCCCTTGGGCACCACCCATGCCGACTACTTCTATGGAGAGATACCCTGTACCAGGAAGATGAGCAAAACTGAAATTACTGGATTGTATGAAGAAGAGACAGGTAATGTCATCATAGAGCGCTTTGCCACACTGGACCCTATTGCTGTCCCCTCTGTGCTGGTGCATAGCCATGGACCTTTCTCCTGGGGCAAGGATGCAACAGAAGCGGTCCATAATGCTGTAGTCCTGGAAGAGATCGCCATGATGGCATGGCATACCATGATGCTCACCAACCAAAAGCAAGATGACATGCAGCAGATCCTTCTGGATAAGCATTTCCTAAGAAAGCATGGTGCAAATGCCTATTATGGGCAGAACTGAAGAAGCTTAGATATAGGTTACAGGGCTTGTTACCCAAGAATCATCTGTCTCTTTTTTTCTTAGTTCCGTATGTATCAGCTGCCAAGTCGGCTAAAACGATATGGCGATGGTTGGATATTCCATTGATTATTCCATACTGGTGCTATATACTTGATATATATAGCAATTATGGAGGTACTACCGTGAAAATTGGATCAGTCTTCGAGAACAACCGAACCCAAGCGGTTCGACTTCCAGTTGAAACCCGTTTCGACAAGAACATCAAGAAAGTTGTGGTACGGGTAGTTGGAAAAAGCAGGATTATCACCCCTGTTGATCACACGTGGGATACTTTCTTCCTTGCAAAGAACGACGGAGTGAGTGACGATTTCATGAATGAAAGAGCTTCACAAGTTCAGGATGAGAGGGAATCGTTCTAATGTTAAAATTCATGCTGGACACAAATATCGTAATCTATGTCATCAAACGACGCCCCCTTGATCTCTTGGAAATTTTCAATCTCAACGCCGAACACATGGGTATCAGCTCAATCACCTTGGCAGAACTCATGCATGGGGTGGAGAAAAGTTCCTTTCCTGAAAAAAACCTTAAGGTGGTCGAGGATTTTATCTCACACTTGGAAGTCCTTTCGTACGATGAGGGCGCGGCCATGCATTATGGGAATATTCGCTCTGATCTTGAAAAGAAAGGAACAACCATTGGAGTGAACGACCTTCATATAGCCGGGCATGCGCGCAGTAGGGGGTTGATTTTAGTAACCAACAACACGAGAGAATTCGAACGAGTGGATGGACTTCGATTAGTTGATTGGACTAAACAAGATAGGTAGAATGGTACTAGGGAGAACGTTCACATTTTCTACAAAACCTTTGAATAGGGTGTTTCTGGAGGGATTTTGAGAAATCAGGTACCGGGTAAGCTTTCCATATTCTGCGTATAGTGAGGCCTGCCATTCCGGTAAGCGGACAGCATCCGGTACAAAAGGATCTGATGCAGCTATTGGGTTTGCAACAGCCACAGGCTCAAGGACAATAAGCTGTCTAAGACTGTTTCGAATAGGCTTGACTGGTATTGGAGCGGCATTGATGAAGACAGGGTAACCCTATAAAGAAGCTCTGCCAATGGGTGAAAGAAAGTTCCCGTATCAACATCGCGTCTGACCCGATTATCAATCCTTCAGACAACCGATTGGCACTATGAGCACCCCATCTTTCCGGCGATAGGCGAATTCAGTTCCCGTGAGAATCATCAGGAACGAAGGTTCCCGCATCTTGTCGGTATTGACCTTCGCCTTCAGCTCAAGCAGATGCTTTGCAGCCTCCTCAATTTCCTTTGCCCCGAGTTTCACCTCGACCGGAGCCTCTTCTTAAACAGGCCGTCGGCGATGCGTTTGAGATATGATTGTTTCATCATGTGGACCTCCCTCTCCATAAACTCATCATAGTTTCCACTTCCGAAGATATGATCGTTCCACTTCCGAAGATATGACTGTTTCTCCATATTCAGCTACTTGGATACAAGAAGACAATTGTTGCCTCAACCATCAAAGAGAATCAGGATGACCAAGGCTTTGGCCATGGTCATCCTGATCAATTCTTTCTTATCTTTGGAATACCAATCCCCTGAGCTTCTTACATTTAGCTTAGGTCCACTCGCTGAAAAGCTCCTCGATCTCGGCCATCTTTTCAGCATCGCTGGGCTGGAGATTCCTGAACACCTTATGCTTGGCCTTGATGTAGGTGAGCACCATGAGGGCTTCTTGGCGGTCACTCATCCCAGTAAGGGGGACTGAGGAGTAGAAAGGCTGTACCTTACCTTCATCCTTACCCTCATAGTAGCGGTATTTCTCCACATTGGTTGCCGAACCTTTCCAGTCGTTCTCCATCTTCTTGAACTCCTTAGCTCGCTTGGATGCACTCCAGTTGCGGCTATAGAGCTCTTCGGCAAACTTCAGGTAGTGCCCAGAGTAGAGTAAGTGTACATGGAGGGTCTCCATTGCCATGCGCATGTAACTGACGGCCCACGTCTTGTTGCCAAATGATATGAAGCCTCCGGGAAGCTCGTCATAGAGGCTGGAAAGCACATACCAGGTCTCTGTGGAATCGAGGGTGTTGAAATCGTTGACTACCATGGTAAGGTCTTCGACCATACCCTTGGCCTTGCCCAGCGCGTTGAGAGGTCCTTTTGTCTGGCCCCATCGTCCGATGTTGGAAGATTTCCATAGGTATGCCAGTGCATTGGGATACTTCTCGAGGGAGGCGAGAGCATAGGCTTCGCCCTTTTCATACTCGATGTATTTGGCATCCTTATCGTCATCGGGCAGTTCATCACCGATGGAGACCTGTAGGCGAGCAAGGCGCCACAGCACTTCAGCCTGCTCCTGATCTGTAGTGGCAAGGCCTTTTTGCACCATGAGCTCTGTTTCGCAGAGGGAGAACTTCTCCTGGTCCTGCAGAAGGTCAGCTTGGATGAAGTCAGGCTTTGCCATCAAAGATGTGAGACTGAATAGGAACAAAAACACGGTGAACAAAGCAGTAGTTCGTTTCATAAAAGGCTCCTTTAGTGCATGAGGCGTTTGAGAAGGGAGAATTTCCCCTTGAAGGGGGCGTACCGAAGGGGAACATCCAGGAAGGTGTACTTCTTCAGGATGCTTTTTCTGTGGCTGAAGGTCGCAAATCCATCTTTTGCATGGTAGCTACCCATACCACTGGCTCCTATGCCGCCAAAGGGGAGATGTGGGTTGGAGAGATGGAGAACAGTGTCGTTGATGCATCCCCCTCCATAGAGCAGGGTGTGTACCACACGCTTCTCGTTCTGCTTGTCCTTTCCGAAGAAGTAGAGGGCGAGGGGATGATCCCTCCCTTCGATAAACGAGTAGGCCTCATCAAACTGGTCGTAGGCAATAATGGGAAGAAGGGGCCCGAAGATCTCATCGGTCATCAAGGGTGAAGAGAGATCTGGTTCGGTAAGGATGGTCGGTGCTATCTTCATCAGCTTGGGGTCGAGCTGTCCCCCATAGGTAAGCGTTCCTTTTTCAAGCAGTTCAGTGAGACGGGTAAAGTGCTTCTGGTTGATGATCTTGGGAAACTCGCTGTTGTTGAGGGGGGCGGTGCCATACATGCTTTGTATGGCACTTTTCAACTCCTCTATGAAGCGATCGTGCAGTTCGCGTTTGACCAGGACATAGTCCGGTGCTATGCAGGTCTGCCCTGCATTGAGGAACTTGCCCCAGGCAACGCTTTTTGCAGCTAGCTTGAGGTTTGCACCCTCATCGATGATGGCCGGGCTCTTTCCCCCAAGCTCCAGGGTAACAGGGGTGAGAAAACGGGCAGCCTTCTGCATGACAATCTTTCCCACGGTAGGACTGCCGGTAAAGAAGATGTGGTCAAAGCGGTAGTTCAGCAGGGCCGTGTTCATCTCACTGCCGCCTTCGAAGGTTATTACATAGTCAGAAGGGAATACCTTGGCCAAGATCTCAACGATGACGCGTGAGGTGTTGCTGCTGTAGCGGGAGGGTTTTACCACTGCACAGTTGCCTGCTGCAAGGGCCGCAACCAACGGTGCCATGGTGAGTTGGAACGGGTAGTTCCACGGGCTCATGATCAAGACCACTCCTAAGGGTTGGGTCACGATAAACGAGCGGGAAGGAAAGGAGAGGATCGTGGAGCGCACCCTCTTGGGTCTGCTCCACGAATCAAGATGCTTCAGGTGTTGGTCTATCTCACTGTAGACAATGCCCAACTCTGTGGCATAGCCTTCAAAGTCAGACTTTCCCAAGTCGTCATTCAGGGCTTTGAGGATAGCGCTTTCATGTTCGGAGATGCTTACCCGCAACGCTTTCAGTTGTTTTTTCCTCCATGCAACATCCAATGTTGTTCCTGTTTGGAAAAAATCACGCATTTCGGTCATGCAAAGCTGAATCTCTTTCATACAAGCCTCCCTACAAAATCCAGTATGACATTACAAAGAGCCTTTGTCAAAATAAAATCAGAAGCCAGCTATGGTCTTTGCATCCAAGGCTTTTATGATTTCCACTCCTAGCTTTACCGCATTCTGCACATCTTCGAGACTGCTTATCCCCCAGTGGGTATGGGCATACCTAACAGGAACACCGATTACGATAGTGGGGATACCCCTATGCGTGAGGTGTATCTGACTGGCATTGGTAGAGCCCCCGGTTCGTACTGCCTCCTGCACAGGGATGTTGTACTTCTTTGCAATATCGAGTGCAAAACGCTGAAATCGTGGGTTGATGATGGTTCTGCTGTCGATGTGGCGAAGCATCGGGCCCTTGCCGACAGAAGTCTGTCTCTGGTAGGAGGGCAGGAATGTGTCGTCTGCAGGAACACCTTCAAAGCAGATGGCCACATCTGGATCAATGGTCCTTGCTGTGATGATGGCACCCCTACATCCCACCTCTTCCTGACTTGCAAAGCCAGCAACCAGATCGACATTGAGCTGTTGGTCCTGCAAGGCTTCCAGGGTGTCGATGATGGAGGTACAGCCCAGGCGGCAGTCGAACGCCTTTCCCATAAGAAGTCCGTTTTGTTCGTTGAGGAAGACAGTTGCTTCCGGGACTACAGGGGCGGCGACCCTGATCTTGTACATGGTTACCGTCTCTTCGTAGCTGAAGGAGCCAATGTCTATGATCATGCTGGAGATTTCGGGTGCTGCCTTTCGTTCAGCCTCACTCATGTAGTGTGGTGGCTTGCTGCCGACAAGACCTGGAATGTATACGCCATCGGAGTTTCTGACCCTGACACGATGGGCGGGGATGTTGCTGGTGACCCAACCTCCGATAGGGATGAATTCCAGCATGCCGTCTTCGCGGATGCACTTCACCATGAAGCCCACTTCGTCTGTATGGGCATCGAGCTGTATGACAGGGCGGTTGCCCTTGTTCTGTGCATAGGCAAGGTAGAGGTTTCTCATGCTGTCTTCGGTGAAGGTCCCGAGCTTTGCAGCCTCATCGCGGATGGCCAGGAGGACCTCATCTTCAAAACCTGAAATGCCGTTGGCATCACAGATGCGTTGTATTCTGGAAATAGTGTTCATTGGTATGACTCCTTACCTTGTAGTATTATTCATACAAACCCTCCCGTGTACAGGTGGTATACGTTGACGGGGGACCTTTTATTTCATAGAATGGCACCAGGTGATGGGGTTCGCCTTCTATTCCTCCCTTGAGGAAGAAAACCGCCCGTATAATACGACGCTGATAACTCCTAACAAATATCTGACAGGATACCTGTCACTAGGAGTTAGTTATGGCTTTAAGTCTCGCCCTTATCATCTTATTGTGCTTGTTAGCTGAGAAAATCTGCACCCGCATAGGGCTGCCTCCCTTGGTCGGGATGATCGGGGTTGGGGTTTTGCTTGGCCCTGCTCTCCTCAATGTTCTCGATCCAACGATTCTGGCATCGAGTGCTGACTTGCGCCTGATAGCACTTATCGTCATCCTGCTACGTTCGGGTTTCAAGCTATCCAAGAAGAGCCTCCAAAAGGTGGGCATACATGCCCTCCTTTTGGGATTCCTTCCAGCTACCTGTGAAGCCCTTCTCATCTTCAGCCTCGCCCCCTCCTTGCTTGGTATCAGCAGCTTGGAAGCGGCAATCCTTGGCTGTATACTTGCAGCTGTCTCTCCTGCGGTGGTGGTGCCTCTTATGATCAGGTTCATTGAAGAGAGAAGGGGAGAGAAGAAAAGCATCCCCACCTTGGTGCTAGCCGGTGCCAGCCTTGATGATGTGACGGTCATCGTCGCCTATAGCATACTCATTGGCGTATATACGGGGAAACAGGTCAACATAGCATGGCAGGTAGCAAGTATCCCCCTTTCAATCCTTTCAGGCGTTGCAGTGGGATTACTCGTTGGCCTTATCCTGGTCGTCATGTTTGAACGTTTTAACCCACGAGCAACCAAACGGACCCTTATAGTGTTAGGGCTTTCCATCATGATGGTGAGCGTGGGAACAGTCCTGCAGAGCTGGAATATTCCCTTTGCCGCCCTAGTAGGGGTGATGGCCATGGGATTTGTCATCTTGGAGAAGCACGAGAAGATGGCCCATGAGATCGCATCCAAATTGGGGAAGATCTGGGTTTTTGCCCAGATACTCCTGTTTGCCCTTGTGGGATCACAAGTGCAGATAGGAGCCGCCCTCGATGCAGGGCTGAAAGGACTTGCCCTGATATGCATTGCCCTTCTGGCAAGGTCTGTTGGGACGTACATCTGTACATTGGGTACCAACCTGAACCAGAAAGAAAGGCTTTTTGTCATGCTCTCCTACCTCCCCAAGGCAACGGTGCAGGCTGCCATAGGAGCTACACCTCTGTTGGTTATGCAAGCCAACGGTATGCCCACCCGTCCAGGAGAGCTTATCCTGGCAATGGCTGTGATGAGTATCCTAGTGACTGCTCCTTTGGGAGCTTTGGCCATCAACTGGGGAGGAAGGGTTTTGTTGGTGCAGGAAGTTGAAAAGCAGTAAAATAGGGGAGCTGCAACCTATAGGGTTGTGGGTGTGGATACAAGACAGACAGATTGCAGCTCGGAAGAAGGGTAATTGTCAGGATAAATATCAAGTCTGCTTTGGGAGATTTGACGTATCGTGTATCTACCCTGTA
>Ga0209414_1000671_pt1 | contig 16642 bp, 27 predicted proteins | sample LakVidmifraction_4_FD_181154 | JGI IMG/M metagenome (GOLD analysis project Ga0209414, IMG submission 181154) | Hypersaline microbial communities from Lake Vida, Antarctica - Brine Hole Two &gt;0.2 micron (SPAdes) (version 2) | ecosystem: Environmental > Aquatic > Non-marine Saline and Alkaline >... | reverse complement strand
TTCATATTTGGGATTATATTGAAACATTATCATCCCCTATACATATTGCTAAATTTTAATTGATGATAAATATTCTTCTTCTAATTTCATTGCGTGTTCTTTAACAATTTCCCAAGATACTAAAGTACCATCCTCTTCGACATATTGAACTGGATCCTCTATTCCTAACTTAATAAAACTAATAATTCGTTCAATACTTGACCCACTTTGGTAGTCACTATACCATACTCCTTTTTCTATGCTGTCATCCCCATCAATAAAACCTACATAAATTGGAGCATAACTGGTCATTGTTCTACTATATATTTCTTTATAATCTAACCCTAATTTTTTACAACATTCAATGCCGTCTTCCAATACTCCGGTTTTGTCAGTTATATTATATGGAGCATAGTAATCTACTTTATCAGAATCCCAATTTCCTATTTTAAAGGCATGTTCTAAGGCTACACGAAAATCTTCAGAACAGTCTGGGTATATTCCTGTTTGTGTTTTGTTGTTAAAATCTCCCATATGTGTCCCTAAAGCTATTTTACACGACTCCCCTGTTCGTTTAACTACGGATAAAGCTATGGCATACGTAATTGATGCAAATATAGCATTACGATTTGGAACTACGGTTGTCAGTGCGTTTTCGTGAGCATAGTGACCCTTTTTCATTTCCATAGATCCATTATCTACTAAACCACTTACAAGTAGATTAGACAACCCTCCTAATGTTATTATTTGGTGAGTTAATTCAAACCCTTGGTCTTGGAGGTATTTTACTAAAGATTGGGCTCTTTCTAATTCTACTCTATGTTTTTGACCATAATCAAATGAGATACAAGTTACGCTTTGATATTCATTCAAGCACCTTAGTAGTAATGTACTTGAATCCATTCCCCCACTTAATGAAACTACTACGTGATCTTTTTGTTTTTGCATTGTTAATATAATTTATAAATGCCAGGTATTAATAGGATATAGGCTGATCCTGTTTTTGTTTATTTATATTTTAGGTGATATTGCTAATCCATCTACATTTACAAATTTAGCGGGACCACTTATATACCCTTTGGGTAAGTTTTGACTTATTATACTTTTATATAGTAAACTTTTTTGACCTTTAGTAAAGGATAAGGATTCATCCTTATTTTCTTCAAATATTAAGATACAAATTAATTCTTTATCTTCCAAAAAATCTTTAACAACCTCCATTAAAGTAGCCATTACTTTTAATAGCTCTCGGATATTACTAAATTTTGCTTGAGTTGATATTCCTTTAATAGAATATCCCAAATTATAGAATCCTTTCAATTGGGATTTTTTAAAAATGGGAGCTAAGTCAACATACTCTACTTCAGACTTTTCAATTTTAGTAAAAATAACATCTACTATATTATCATCTTCAATTTCAAATTTATACTTATCATACCCAATATTATTTATATTGTAAGGAGTTATATTTTTTAAATCCCCAATCTCTAATAAATGCTCTTCTAAAAGAGATGTTAGTTTTATAACATTTACACTCATATTTTTATATACTTAAATTTTGCCAGATATTATTAAACGTATAGGCTAACGCTTGTCTGCTTTCAATAATATATTTACTCAGGGGTATAAAATCAATTAACTTTGGATGAGTTTCCCCACATAATCCTAAAGTGTGGAGAATTATTTCTATCATAATTTTAATCCTTTAAAATAATTTTCTAAAAATGTTTTACGGTAGGCATGAACATTTCCCTCATATTTTGAGTTTGAAACTGGTATTTCTCTTATTGGTTCCTTTAACTTAACAGCCTCAGTACAAACCATTTTACCTAATTCTCTACCGGCGGCCTTATCTAAATAATTATATAATGTTAAAAATTCCTCTTCCATATTATCTGAAAATTTCGCTTACCTTAAAAAACTCATCCAAAAATAGTTTGGTGTATAGAAATACTTTACCCTTATAAGTTGGTAAATTCAAATCCATCTGTTGGAATGGTTGTTTGTGGAGACTTGCATAGGCATGGACTTTTAACCCTATCCCATTTTCATCTTTTTTTCCTGTGTAATCGTAAAGTGACATCATTGTGTTTTCCATATTTATTTTATTTTAAATTATTAATTATTGTTAACGTAAGCCTCAAACATATACTTTAAATATACGAATAATATATGTGATATCCTAGGTTTTTAATGTATTATTTTCAGAGGTTGTTAATATTAAAATTTCTTTATACCTCAAGAAAGCTTATAAATTTATTTGTGTTATATTTAACTAATTCTAAATCAATTTTCCCTAAACTAATATTAAAGAAACTATTCATATTTGCCTTAGGTTTATCCATAACAAGAGAATGATTATATTTTTTACCCTCTAAAGCAGCCATTACCGGATTTGAAGTATCAATACTATCAATAAAGGGCATATCTTTGTATAAAGAAAACTCAAAGGGTGAAGCACATCCTAATAGGTGGATTTTATCTGTTTCGGTGATTACTCCAGAATCAAAAAGTTTACTTATAGTTGTAATTCTTCCTAAAGCTTTACCTATATCTTTATTTGGGTGTTTTGAAAGATCATTATAATAAGAGGCTCCATATGAGAATGCTATTTTTTTATATCCAATTGATTTAAATTCTAGGTAACATTCTTGTGCCTCCTCATATGATTTGGCCTGTACTACCGCTATTGGAGTTGTGTTTCGTGGATAATCATAATTTATCCAATGGAGGGCATTTATTAATGTTTCATTTTTATCTTCCCACACATCAGGTACAAACACATATTTAGGTTTTAAAATGTTTACCCATTTTTGGAGAATTTCCCCTCCTACCGCATAACCAAGTTCATGTAAGCTATTATCTAAATATATTGGGGTACCTTCATCTCTACATTTAATGAAGTGGGATCTATATTCTTTATCTTCTTCTAATAAATGAACTAAGGCATATTGGTAATCACAAAAATGTTTGCTGTCTTTTAATAAACATTTAGGGGTTTCATGTGAAATTTTAATCATAACATTTATGGAATTTATACTAATTTATCCTAAAGTGCTGAGGGTTTTTAGGACTGCTTCTAATTTGGAGTTGGGGGAAGATTCTTCATATATAGCTGAGTTTTTGTTATGTTCCCTAAATTCTACTTTAGTTATTCTTACTCTACCGTCAGTTTCCTCTTTAACCCAAGGATTTAATTTGCTGTAAATATATTCAGCAAACTTTTCACATCCTACACTAGGTATTACTCTTACTTGAGCAACTCCATGTTCATCCATCTTTAAGAATGAATCTATAAATGGATCATCTTCAGCTACAATAAATGTATGGTCAAACATATATTCCATCCAATCTTTAAGACACATTTCATCTATCATACATTTAGATCTTTTAGCTGATCCAAAATCCATAACCCAATTTCGTTCATCTAGTTCTCCTTCAAACCACAATTTAAAGGACACCCCATAACCATGTAAGAATCTACTATCAGCAATGGGTTCCCTCGGCACGCCATTGGCGAAAAACCGTGGAGAACCCATCGTATACTTTTGTTGATTTAAATTTACTCATATTTAATTTAATTTAGTTATTATAAAAATTCAAAATATTTTCTTTACTATGTATTCCTACAATTTTCCCTTTTACTTCCCCATTTTCTACTAAAACTAGAGTAGGGATATTTCTAATCCCATATTTGATAGACATATCTGGGTTTTGGTTTACATCTATTTTTCTATAATTAATTTGATTTGATAAAGACTCTACTATTGGGGATAGAGTTTGGCAAGGTGCACAACTGGTACTACTAAAATATAATATTTCTTTCATTTTTATTTATTTATTAATATGCAATTTATATATGTTTTAAACGCATTTTAATGCGATTTAATGCGTAGTTTTTAATTAAGTATGGGGTGGGGTACAAATCTTTAGTTTGGCAATTTATATATCAAATTGGTTTTTGATGATACAGCTAAACTATTACCTATCCTTATATCCCCATTGTCACATTTATCTCCATTATATTTACTACTAAGTATTGAAATATACAATGGGGATTTTAATTCACAAAATTTTCTCCCATTTACTTTAAATTTTTTCATTCTATCTCTAAATTAGTACCTAATAATTGATTAAAGTCATCAACTTTACCATTTAACAAACAAAAAAAGGCAGCAGCCATTAATTCTTGGTGTTCCGAACAAAAAGCTAGGCCTACTTCATTATCATTGGGGGAATATCTTCCTGTAGCAACTTTTTTACAATAATGGCAAACATAAGTTGGTATTTCTGTTTTTGGCATAAATTTTATTTTTAAGAAAAGCTATTTCTTAAAATACTACCTAACTCTTGATCATTAGGAGTATTTAAGATTAACTGTTTCAAGATTGATGTAGGTAATACAATTATTTTTAAATTATAATCAAAGTACGTATATTCATCTAATTTCATTTTTAAAGTATTTGTTTTAACCATCCCCATTTTTCTCCATTTACAATTCTACTTTTTACTGTTGTAAAATCACCATTATTAATTGCAAACTGAATTTGATCTGTTAACCATTCATCACTTTGTATCCCACTAATATCTGAGGGTGTTTGGGAAACTTTGTATTTCTTATTCTTAAATATAAAAGTGTTTTTCATAATGTTTAAATTTAATCCCACCAATTTTGAATATTATGTTCTATATATCTCCAAAGTATACGGTGGGCTTTTTTTTGTTTTCTAGTTGATTCGTGGAAGTACTTGTGATTTAATTCTCGGATTTCATCTGCATTTTCCCAATTTTCGTATTTATATTTTAAATATGTTGAACCATCTCCTTTAAAAGTATCTTTAAATTCAAAATCAAACACATCATCACCATAAATATTTTTCAATTTAGTTTGATGTTCGTGCATATAATATTCTTCATCGTATACTCTATCCATTAATTTGATAGCTGTTTTAATTCTATCGGCTGCAAATTGATGGTTTAATCTATAAGAATTTTCTCCTTCCAAAAACGTTGCAGTTCTTTGTAACTGGTGTCTAAATAACTCAATTGCATAACTATAATCCCAATCATACCCTTTCCATATGATAGGAAGGAAATATAATACTCTTTGTATTTGAGTGTATTTTCTTTTAAACCATTTCATAATCTATTTTAATTCGTTACCTCCTAAATGCTATTATGGGTATGTTTAAGGATTTTATTACCTTCCCTATAAAGATGTGAAATATATCTTGGGTAGCCTAGTTTAATTGTAATATTCTTCTAAATGTTTTTGTACTTGTTCATAAAATTGTTGTTCTTTTAATATATCCATTTCAATTTTGGAGTTATCTTCTGTATTACAGTAGATTATTTGTAAAAGAAGAATAGTTCTTTTTGTAAATTCAAGTGCACATTGCATTACCTGTTCATCATGGTTTTGATCTGTATATATTATGGTGTCAAATCGATTTAATAAATCATCTGCATACCATTTTGGTGTTACCATATCTTAACTAACTTTTATACTTATTTATTATATTAAATTTTTTATATTTATCTTCAATATGGTAATAAAGATTTAAAATACTACCATCAAAATTCATCATTTCTTTCTCTATCTGTTCTTTATCAATTTTAAAATTAATTTGAAACTCTTTAGTAAGAGAAGATAATCTTTCTTTCTCATCTCTCTCAAAATCTTCCATTAAACGTTTTCTTCGTGATTTTAATATAGAAGATTGTTCATTATATTTTCCTATATCAGGTTCACATTCTTCCCATATTTTATTTAAGTCATGTTCACACCACATAGCCTGGTATTTGAAATGGGAAAATTCAAAATCTCCATTCATTATTCGATCCCTAAAAGGTTGGTTTTTATGGAGATTCTCTTTAGGGTTATCATACATCCTCCACCATCTAAATCTGTTATAGTTTAGTTTTCTTAACTTAGAGAATTTTTTCTCTAATTGTTCTTTACTTAGAGATGGGGAGTAAACCATGTTTTTTTAAATAAGGATTTATAAAATCAGGACTGGAACCTATTAATACTTCTTTAATAATAGCTTGTTCTGGGATTCCGGGTATGACATAATTACATTCTAATAATTCATCAATTGATCTATTACGAATAGTTTTGGATTTAGTTTGAGCATTTGAGTTTTTTGAGGTAGCAAATATAATAGTAATTGCTGTTGGTGGGGATTTTGGTGGTCTACCTTTTGAATTTTTCATAACCTTATATTTTTAAATTATTATATCTATTCTGTAAATATACGAAAAAAAAAGTGGAGAGCCAAATTTCTTCGCAATTGAAGTTAGAATTTGGTTCTCCCTTAATATATAATTAATTTATTTTATTTTGTATGTTTTCTATTTTTGTTGGATATTTATATTCTCCATCATTAATAAGATATCTTAAATCTTGATCAACCCCATAATCTAGGGGTTGAATTTCCTCTATAATACCTGTTCCAGGTATCCCTAAGAATTTAAAATTAACTTCATCTCCAATTTTTAATTTCATAATTTATACTTTTTTGTAAATATATGAACTATTTTTATGGTATCCAAATTGGAGTGGGTTTGTTTTATAAAATATATTTACCCTTCACAAGAAATACAAGATGATAATCTTGATCCTAAATCACCTTTAATAACACTATCTGTTCTAAGGTAATATAATGTTTTAATTCCTAATTTCCATGCCTCTAGATGAACTTGGTTTATCCATTTTGGTGAATCCTGAGGGTCAAATGCTAAATTAAGAGATTGGGTTTGATCTATATAACGTTGCCTAATTGCAGCTTGTCTTACTAGTTCTAATTGGTTAATTTCTGAGAATGTTAGATATATTTCTTTTTCATCTGGGGTTAGTATATTATCAGGTAATCCCATGATACTCCCTCCATCAGCTAGCATTTGATCCCACCATTTATCTACATTTTCTCCTTTAGATTCTAATAAGATTTCTAATGATTTATTTTTACGGATAAATGTACCTTTAGCACCGTTAAATGTGTAGATATTAGCGGGTAAAGGCTCAATACCAGCCGATATACCACCCGTTATAACGCTATTTGATACCGTAGGGGCAATCGCTAATAAGTGTGTATTTCGCATTCCTGTACCTTTACACCATGTTGGTTCTCCATATTCTACAGCTAATTGTCTTGATGCTTTTTCAGCTTCTGATTTTAGATTAGAAAAGATATTGTGAGTATAAGCTGTTGATGATATTGAATTAAAGGGCATTCCTTTTTGTTGTAAATATGTGTGCCACCCCATCACTCCTAAACCTAATGCTCTACCCTTTTTAGCATGATTATATGTTCTCAACATACTATCAGTGCCTTGGGTTTTATCAATAAACTCTTGCATTACCCCATCTAAAAAATATGTGGCCATTTGTATTGTGTCTGTATCTTTCCATTCATCATACTTAGCTAAGTTAAGAGAAGATAAACAGCATATAAATGAATGTTCTTCATCGGTATGGAGAGTTATTTCTGTACAATTATGAACTACAGCCCCATTTGCATAAAAGTTTTTATTATCCTGTACAGTTATGTCATATACAGGTTTCTTGTTTGATAATTTTGAAATTTTTAATCCCATCTTTTTTTAAATTTATATTTTATATTTCCACCTAAATCCGTAAATTTTATTTCTTTTCCCTTTTACACATTCCCCAATAGCAGCACCTGTTTTTTTATTAAGAAAAAATGCTGCTGATGTCTGAGATTCCCATTCTTTAATGAAATTATCTTCTAAATCATATTGTAATACTATTTTATTATTTTTTCCTAAATTATTTAACCTTGATTGTTCTTTAGATTCGGAGGTGTGATTTTTCCCTTTCATGGGAGATATTCTACCTTTATGCCCCTTTGATTTACCTGTATGAGCAATCCTTAAATTTTCACAATGCCATTGTGGTTTTTTCCTCCCATATGGGTAACCAACACCTTTTCTACTTCTATTGTAAAATAATTTACTTTTAAATGCACCATAATGTTCTATGTAATATTCTTCCATCTTTAACATCATTTCTGGTGTTTTAGTTGATATTAATATTTCTCTCTTAAAATTCTTAATTCCATATTTTTTTAGAGCTAAAATTAAAGATGTTCCACTCCCTAAATAACCATCATCTAGATTTTCACAAGTGTGAGAACCTATATATTTTTTATTGTTTACTAAATTAGTAGTTATGTAAACTATAAATTTAATGTTGTTTTTTTTCGTGGTATTTTCTTTTAAGCTTTTCATCGATCCTTTTCTTATTTTTCCAATAATAAGTTTTACTATATTCACGTTGATTTTGAATACGTTCTTCTTCTGTAAAATACTTTTTTATACGTCCCATTATCAGTTATAAATATATAGATCTAAGAAAAAATCTAAGAAAATTTTAGTTGCTTTTTTAAGTTTTTTAATTCATTTTTGTATAATTTTTTAAAAGGAAGGGTGGCTGATTTAACTGTACTCTTATCAGTTAAAATATTATATTCTATTTCACCAACCACCTGATCATTTGATATGTCTAGAAACCAAATATTATGCCATTCCTTTTGTATAAAAATTAATAAATCCTTTTTATTCTCAAATATACAAAAATAATCCCCCACCTCCAAATTTCTAGTAGATTGATTTCTAGACAATCCTAAAAACATACCTTGGAAAGTTAATATTTTTTCTGTTTGGTGATTTTTAGTAAATAAGTTTATCATCTTCCAGTAAATTTTGAGCCTCAACCCATCCTCTATTTTTAGTTAATATTTTATGTTCTGGAGTGCATTGAAGTTTGAATCCTGTTATTTCATCCTCAATCTCTAATAATTCAGCTTCAGGGTTAGTTACTCCATAATTAGTAATAAGTTTATATTCCTTTTTTAAAGTTTCCAGGTTGTAACTTAAAATATAAACCTCAGAAGAGGTCTGGAGTATAAACTCAAGGTCTTGAATTTCTATTTCTTGTTTTTTGTCTTCTACTTTAATGTTGATTTTAGTATCTCCAGTAACACAAATATTCGTCATTGAAACCTCTAAATTATTCATCATATATGAGATAGGATTTACCTTATTAACATTATCTTTAAACATAATGTAAGGTTCTCCAGTTTCCATTCTGGCTTTTAAGATTTTAGCCCACCTATTCATTGAATCTGAGTCACGAGATTCAAGTTTTCTCATAAAAGTATCATCTACTACAACACATTGATGTAAATTTAAACATTGTCTATTAGGATCACCTTTAGGACGACGGATTTCTAAGAATTCATCAATATCCCCATGATTAATATCTAAATTTACGGAGGCAGCTCCACGTCTTACATTACCTTGATTAGTAGCTATAATGGCAGAATCATAAATTTTAGCCCATGGCACAATTCCTTCACTCATACCGTTTCCTCTAATTTCATCTCCTCTACTTCTAATACGAGATAAACTAACCCCAACACCACCTCCAACAGAAGTAAGTTTCATTAATTCAGCTACTGTTAAACCAATACCTCGAATTGAATCTGGTGTATCTACTCCAAAACATGAAATAGGTAGACCCCTATCAGTTCCCATATTTGATAAAACCGGAGATGCTAAACCTAACCAACCATTCCATATCATTTTAAAAAATTTATTTTCTAAATCTGGTCGATTTAATCTATTAGCTGAAGCATGGGCTACTCTTCGATATGCTTTTTTTGGTGTTTCCCCAGGTAATAAATAACCTTTTGAAATTGTTGCTAAAGATATTTCATCAAAAAATTCAGGATAATCACGCCCTTTAACCCATTCATTTACATTTGATTCTAAACTATTATTATCCATTTGTATTAATTTTTGTCTTTTTAAATTTAAAATATATCATTTACATCCCAATTTTGAACACCTTTAGAATAATTAGTTACCCTTGTGGAGAAGAAATCGGAATGTTGTTTACCTGCGGATAAATGGTCAAACCATTTCATTCTTTTTACTGCTGATTCATCAATACCATTTACAATAGCTCCATATCCTAAATCACCCATTTTGGTATTTACTCTATGTTTGATAAAAGATATTAGATCGTATTTTGGACAACCTTCTAAATCACCCATTTCATATACTCTATCTATAAAATCTAATTCTAATTTTAAAGATAAAAGTGCAGCTTCTTCAATATCAGCTTTTAATTTTGGGGTATTTAGTTGGGGTTGTTCTTTTAATAATGTTCTGAATAACCAACATCCAGCATCTGAGTGAAGTGATTCATCTCTAATACTCCATTCTACTATAGTTCCTACTCCTTTTAATTTATTTTGGAGTTTAAATGAAAGTAAAACAGCAAATGAAGAAAATAAATTTACACCTTCTGTAAATGCTGAAAATATAGCTAAGGATTTTGCTCTAGCACTCCAATCAGGGACTCCATTATGTGTATCTCTAACATCCATTAAATTTTGGATTTTAGCCATCGTGGCTTCATCTTCTAAAAACTCACTAAAATCATCCAATCCAAGTTCTTCATTTAATAAAGAATAAGCCTCAGCATGAATAGTTTCAAATGCCCCGAAGGTAACACCCATTGCAATAATTTCGGGTTTTTTAAACCAACTTGTTACTAAATTAGTCCAATAATCATTTACTACAGTTTCGGTTTGAGCAAATCCTTTTAGAATAGTACCAATAATATCTTTTTCAGTATCAGTTAAATTTTGTTTCCAATCATTTACATCAGACATCATGGGTACTTCACTAGATAACCAGTGGGATTGGTGTTGTTTCATCCAATATTCATGGGCTTCTGGATATTCAAAAGGCTTATATACAATTCTTTCTTGGGTAATGTCTCTCATAAGGGGTTTTTAATTAATTATATTATAAATTTTAATATTGGGTTTATAAATATGATATCTAATATTGAATTTATTATTATTTTGTGAAAAAGTTATCAGATAGTTTTTTTAAATTTTTCATATCTATGTCTGTATAATCATTAGGCTTTTTTGGGTTGGGAGGTGGTCCACTTTCTTCAACTTCACGAGGATTTTCATCAATAGTTATATGACCTGTTGCAGTATCTACATCAGCATAATAAGCCATTCCATCCATCCCATATCTATTTTTCATAATAAAGAAGCGTCCCGTATTATTTACTTTATCTTGAGCTAACCTAGATAAAGACATACAAAAATCGGTAATCATAACTTTATTATATGATCCGGCTGCCTTATCTCCTTCAATTACATCATCTTTTGCCCCAGCCCTATTAACTTGTGATACAGACCATATTGGGATATTAAGTGTTTTTGCTAGACCTTTTGTAGCTACATAGATATCATCTAATTCTTCTTTTTTATCTTGGCTTGTACGGCTTGATTTCAATAAATCTACATAATCAATGATAACTAAATCTGGTGGGTAGCCTAGATCTGTCATTTTTTGAATATGTGATTCTATGGTGGTGATGGTGGCTTGTTGGGGAGCGTATTCTTTAATTGTTAAGTTACCTTTTAATTTACCTACTACTTCTTTTACTTTTTCCTGTTCAGTATGTATAATATTTACAGGGATACCTGTAAAATAAGCATCATACCTTTTACCAATATAACCTTCACCTAATTCTAAAGTATAATGCGCTACATTCATACCTAATTGCACAGTATGTGCTCCTAAAGCTACCATAGTCCATGACTTACCACCTCCAGGAGAACCAAATATTAAACCGAAATCTCCACCACCTAAACCACCCATAAGTTTGTCATTTATGATTTCCCATGGAGTAGGTATAACTTGTCTATCTTCTTCATGATAACGAGCTTCTATATCTTTATTATATTCGTGTCCTATATTTTTGTCTTGACCTGCTTTTAGAGCATTATCAATTAAAAATCTAATGTCGTCAAACATCCCATCCTGTAGAAAATCTACTGATTTAAGTAAAGCTGCTTTAAGGGCTTGATTTTTACAGAAGTTAGAAAATTCTTGTTCAACGTATTCTTGATCTTCATTAATAATCCTATAAATTTCTTTTAATTGATCTACAACAGCAGTTTGTAAAACTTCATTAGATATTTTTTTAATTTCAATTTTAAGAAAATCCAATGTGGGTGCACTATGGTATTCGTCAAAATACTGTAGTACCTCCTTTACAATCCACTGATGGGCTTGGTTTTCAAAAAAAGTTGGTGAGAGAACATCTCGAATATTAAGTATAAATTTTTTATTACGTAGTAATGAGTTTAATACTTTTAGTTGGAAATGGGGACCATAAAAGCCTAATGAGTTGAGTGTCATATGTGTAACCTATTTATATGAATGTATGAATTAATTATTGCATTTCCAAGTATAATCAAAGACTGGTTTAGGTTTTATTTTAAACAAGATGTTATACATGAATTATTTATTGATTTTTTATACTAGTTTGACAAGAGAAGTTTAATAGTAGGATGGGATTGATAATCAACTAATTCAAAATCACTTACTTTATATTCAGATATATCACTAACTTGTTTATCTTTAATTCTTAATTTAGGTAATGGAAATGGTTCTCTTGTTAATTGTTCCCTAATAGGTTCAATGTGGTTTTTATATAAATGAACATCTCCTAAATTACCAATTAACTCATCAGGTATCATATTAACTTGGGTGGCTATCATTTCTAATAATAAGCCATAAGAAGCTATATTAAAACCTAATCCTAACCCTGTATCTACTGATCTTTGATTCCACATTAATGATATTGCTCGTTTAGGTATTTGAAGTATGTCTAGGTGGTAATGTCTACTAAAATCATTATCGGAGAAAGTAAATGAATAAAAACCATCTTTAAAATTTTTATTGGTTATTTTATTGGTTATATCAAGTCTTTCTTCTAAATTTAATTCTCTAGTATAAATTTGGAAACCATAGTGACAAGGAGGAAGTACCATTTGGTTTAACTCACCTACATTCCAAGCCGATACCATTAATCTCCTGGAATCTGGGTTTGTTTGGAGTTCTTCAATTAGGTTTTTAATTTGGTCTGTTCCATTCCAATTTCTCCACTGCTTTCCATATATAGGACCTAATTCACCCCATTTTTTAGCAAATTCGTCATCTGTTTTAATTTTGTTGGTGAATTCTTCTTGTGATAACCTATAACCTAATTCAGTCATTTTTTCTTTTGACATATTAGGTAGAATTTTACAATCTTCTTTTAGATAGTTAGAATACATATCTCCTACCCAAATATTACAGTTTTCTCTAACCAACTCATCTCCCCCAGTTGAACCACGAAGCATCCACATCAACTCCTTCACCATAGTTTTAAATGGTATTTTCTTTGTAGTTAGTAATGGAAAGCCCTCTGACATTTTATGTCGGATTTGTCTACTGAAGATTGATAATGTACCGGTTCCTGTTCTATCGTTCTTTATTACTCCATTCTCCAAAATGTCTTTTAGAAGATTCTGGTATTCTAAGTCTAATTTATTCATTTATATATTGTTCTAATTTATCTAATAATATTAAGACCTCATCAGGTTCCATTGTTATAGCACAGCATACATGAATATTGCTCTTTATTTCTTGTAAAAGATCTAAAGCGTCTTCTTTACTCATTATTTTGCTTTATAGTTTTGAAGGTATGAAAAAATTTCCGTAAGCCAAAATTCTACATTTGGTATTCCACGACCTAATAAATCTTTTTCATACATTTGTAAAAATTTTGTTTTATTAAAATTATGAGTTTCCGCTTTTATTAAATCATCTAATTCTTTTTCATCAGCTTCATTTAACTCCATGTTTTCTAAATTCATCAACTCATAATTTATTTCAAGTTGGTTTTTAAACAAGTGAATATTACCATACAATCCATGTTCCTCTATATTATTGGTAGATTTTTGGTATGCTTCCTTTAATGTAAATTTTTTATTTTCGGATAATTCAGGGAATAATTTAAATAATTTTTTTTCACCCAAACCCTTAACACCTGGAATGTTGTCAGATTTATCACCCATTAAACATTTCATTGTAATAAAATTTTTAGGATATAAACCATAATTCTCAAATACGTCTTGCTGCTTATAGAATTTCTTTTTAATTGGAGAGTAGACTGTAACTCTATCATTTACTAATTGTAAAAAATCTTGATCTGCTGAGTATATTATAATATCTCCTTTTAATTTTTGGGCAAGGTAGGCTATAGTATCATCAGCTTCAATTTTATCTATTATGGATAAATTAACAGGTAATACCTTTAAATAATCAATTAAACGCATCATCTGCTCACTTATTGATGACGATTCCTCCTCTAATGTACTAAAAGAGTTCCACCTTGTAATACGCTTTATCTTGCGGGTTCCCTTATAGTCTGCATATATATTTCTACGATTTGTAATATTCCCCTGACCATCAAAAACAAGTATAACTCTTGTTGGTTGAATTAATTTTATAGCATATCCTAAGGATTTCATAAAACCTATTAAACCTCCAACATGATTACCTTGAGTATTGACATTTGGGATAACTGCAAATGAACGTAAAAATGTATTCATTGAATCAATTAGGAGCACCCTACTGTTTAAATGTAGGGGCTCCAATGTTAATTCTTCTTTATTTAAATTGTCTAAAATATCTTGGTATGCTTTATTCATTAGTTGATAATATATTGCTAAAATCTTCATCTTCACTTCCTTCAGTAACTACTTCAAATGGTCCACTTCCTAAAATATCACACCATTCATCTTGGTGAGTTTTTTTATAGTTATCCATATCTTTTTTAGTTTCAGAAATAAATCCGTGTGGGGTTACTACAATTTTACCTGTAGAGGTAACACCATTAATGTGGTTTTTTTCAACAGAAACTTTTACTTTCTTAGCCCACTCTACTTTCTTACCATCTTTAACAGCATTTACTTTTAATGTACCAGAATTTGATATGTTACCAAATGTTACAATTATACTAGCATCAAAGAACATAGTGTTTCCACCTTTGTTTTTCATAGTAGGTGGTTGCATTGGTCCAATGGGTTTTTCAACCCAAATTTTATTAATAGCAATTAAAGAGTTAGTATAAGGACGGGATTCTTTACGAGATAATAATATTTCTTGGTTAACATAATTACCAAATTGAGTTGACATTGCTCCAGCATTCCATTCGTTGTTGTTTTTTTCTTTTTCAACGGACATCTGACATGGAACAGATCCTATGGAATCCCAAAGGAATACCATATCCATAGGTAGGTTACCTCTCTTTTGCTCATTCATCAAATCTATCATAAATCCAGCAACAGCCTCTACAGTACCTAATACTTCTCTATCTGCGAATAAAAAATTACCATCTATAATTTTGTTACCTTCATCATCTACTCCTTCTTCAAACTTAAGACCCATCATTTTAGCATGTTCCCAAGACCATTTCATTTCTGTAACGATAAAAACAGGTAATATTCCCATCTTTTGTGCGTTAACCGCAGCCTCTAGTAAGGCAGTTGTGTTGTGGGTTACTGTAAAATTATCAGTTAAGTATAATTGATCTTCTGAGTCAACCTTAATGCATTTTTGTTCGGTTTTTCCTATAGATTTTATACTATATATACTTCTTAAGGTTTTATATGAGGTCTTTTCAACTACTATATTCTGTTTTCTTGGTAAGGAGAATATTGAGAATGTATTAGGTTGGTTTATAATAACTTTCCAACACCCAGAGAAATCATTCTCTCTAAAAGATACCTTACAAACACACCCCAAAGATTGACCTAACTCAGCAACATCATAAGCTAATTGTTTTGAAGTGGTAGAGTAGTATATATGAGTACCATTGGCATCTAAAGTACCATCAGTATCCATCAATCCATTCAACAATTCTATCCTATCTTCTACACTAGAATATAAATAATATTTGGGAATAAATTTAGTTTGTGATTTGTGACCATATAATTTTAAATCCTTCAATTCTTCTATTATTGGATTTTTATATTGTCCCTCCCCCTTTTTCCTAACAATATTATAGGATATAGTATCTGAAACTTGTTTTAATGTATAACCATCAAAGTGGGTTTCAATTTCCTGTTTAACTTTATCTAAAATATAATCATCAATGTTAGTTAAATTAACTGTACTTCGAGGATCACAAAAGGATCCATCTCCAATTAAACACCCTAAAGTATAGGGGGGTATGTTTAGTGGTTTTTTAGTAAAATTAACAGGATCACATATTGGCATTTTATAATTAGGGACCTTAGTTCCATCTTTATTATATATATATAACCCCTCTATTAATTCCTCAGTAGTTAAAGTTTCCCACTTTTCATAATCTTCTATCAGATTTGGATTTCTCTTATCTTTAATATTCCAATATTCATTTAACCTGTTAGCTATGGTTTTTACATTCCATAAATGCTCACCACAACAATCTACATGAAAACCATCAGAGAATGTAATTCTATATGTTTCTTTCTCACCTTGAGGGTAAATTGCTAATACTTTAATAGGTTTACCACCTTTACCCATAACTAAATCTCCAACTTCTATTTCACCCATGGTTTTAAAACCATTTGGGGTATAAATTTTAGAATAGTGGGGTTGAGCCTTTCCGGTGTCTGAATGTCCTCTAAGTAATGTGATATGACCATGAGGGATTCCAGGTAAGGAAACCATCTCTTGCCATGCTGGTGATAATGGTATCCATTCTTGTGCTTTAAATGAGCTGTTGGAA
>Ga0209414_1000669_pt1 | contig 16652 bp, 15 predicted proteins | sample LakVidmifraction_4_FD_181154 | JGI IMG/M metagenome (GOLD analysis project Ga0209414, IMG submission 181154) | Hypersaline microbial communities from Lake Vida, Antarctica - Brine Hole Two &gt;0.2 micron (SPAdes) (version 2) | ecosystem: Environmental > Aquatic > Non-marine Saline and Alkaline >... | reverse complement strand
GGAAACAGTAAATTCAAGTGGAGCCTCCTGGGTCCACTTGGATGTGATGGACGGATCCTTTGTACCAAACATCAGTTTTGGCCATAAGTTCATCAAGGACTTGCGACCCTGCTCGCCGTTGGTGTTCGATACGCACCTGATGGTGATGAACCCGGAAAAGCATGTGGAGATATTTGCACAGAGCGGAAGTGACTACATAACAGTCCACGCTGAGTCGACTATCCATCTGCATAGGACGCTGCAGCTCATCAGAAGCTGTGGTTGCAAGGCAGGTGTCTCGCTCGTACCCTCGACCCCTGTCAGCATGATAGAGCAGGTCTTGGATATTGTTGACCTTGTACTGATCATGAGCGTCAACCCAGGCTTCGGGGGGCAGCAGCTTATCCCCTCAACCTTGCGTAAGATATCAGAACTCAACCAGATACGCCTTGACGAGGGCTATGACTTTCTCATCAATGTGGATGGGGGGATCAACTTGCGTACCGTCAGGGATGTCGCCGCCTGTGGAGCCGATGTGGTTGTCTGTGGCAACGCCTTCTTTACCGCTGAGGACCGATCACAGTTTGTCCAGGACATGATCCAAGCGGGAACTCCCGTTCAAGGACGATGAAAAGTGTCATACAGCGGGTCACAGATGCCTCTGTGAGCGTTGATGGTGTGTGTGTAGGAGAGATTGAGCATGGGCTGCTGGTCTACTTGGGAGTGGAGAAGGGTGATAGTGTCGAACAGCTGTCCTGGCTGTGCTCCAAGATTACCAAGTTGCGGGTCTTCGCTGATGAGAAGGGGAAGATGAACTTGAGTCTCAAGGATGTCGGGGGTTCCTTGTTGGTGATAAGCCAGTTCACCCTGTGTGCAGACCTGCACAAGGGAAACAGGCCATCCTACAACGAGGCAGCCGACCCAAAAGATGCAGAGCCCTTGTATGAGAAGGCTTTGGAGATTTTTGATACGTTGGGTTTCCCCGTTGAGAAAGGGATCTTTGGTGCACACATGAGCGTCACCTACACCAATGACGGACCGGTTACGATGGCCCTGGACGCTTGAGTTGAAGCGACAAGCACAGAGGGCAACCTTACAGATAAGAAGAGAAAAATATAGTTTCTAGTAGGAGCATAGCATGGCAAAAAATAAGGAAAAAAGTTTTCCTTCGGATACCTCACAAAAGCAAGATGCCTTGGAAGCGGCAAGAGTCCAGATAGACAAACAGTTTGGCAAAGGCTCGCTGATGAGACTTGGCGATAACAAGGACTCCCTGGATATCGAATCGATATCCTCAGGTTCCCTGCTCCTTGATGAAGCCCTGGGGGTAGGAGGCTATCCTAAGGGCCGTATCGTCGAGATATACGGACCGGAAAGCAGTGGTAAGACAACATTGGCCCTCCATGCCCTGGCAGAGAGTCAGAAGGCTGGAGGCATCGCAGCCTTCATCGATGCCGAGCATGCCCTGGACCCTACCTATGCAAAGAAGCTTGGGGTCAACATAGATGAGCTTTGGATCAGCCAACCGGACAGTGGAGAACAGGCCCTTGAGATCTGTGAGTCCCTGGTGCGTAGTGGTGCTGTGGATATGATCGTCGTGGACTCGGTGGCGGCCCTCACACCCCAGGCTGAGATCGACGGGGATATGGGAGACAGCCACATGGGCCTGCAGGCCCGTCTGATGAGCCAGGCCCTTCGCAAGCTCACCGCCCTGCTTTCCAAGAGCCACACCACCATCGTGTTCATCAACCAGATCCGCATGAAGATCGGTGTCATGTTCGGCAACCCTGAGACGACTACAGGAGGAAACGCCCTCAAGTTCTACGCTTCGGTGAGAATTGAGGTGCGCAAGATAGAGACGCTGAGCAAGGGAGCCGATGACATCGTCGGAAACCGCATCAGGATCAAGGTCGTAAAGAACAAGGTGGCCCCTCCTTTCAAGAAGGTTGAGGTGGACCTGATGTTCGGAGAGGGCATCAGCTATGTTGCCAGCATCCTCGACGCTTCGGTCAAGTACGACCTCATCGAGAAGAGCGGCTCATGGTACTCCTACAATGGGGAGAAGATAGGACAGGGAAGGGACAAGTCCATAGACTTCCTCAAGCAGAACACCGACATCGCCATAGACCTGGACAAGAAGCTCAGGGTTATGATGTTCCCACCAAAGGGAGCTGCACCTGTGCTGGAAGTCGCTCTTGAAAAAGATGCGAAGAGTGTTGAGAAAGAAACTAAGAAGAAATAGAGATTTCGCATGCAGGGTCAGGAAAGCGGGCACACAGCCCGCTTTCTTGCCATGCAGGCGATCCTTGGATATACTCATGCATACATGGCTCAGATAGTGCAAGAAGCGGAAATCACACAAAAAGAACCCGATGGGACAGCTTTCCTCCTCGAATCCTTCGAGGGGCCATTGGATGTGCTGTTGTATCTGATCCAAAAATCAGAGGTTAACATCTATGACATCCCGATCTCTGAGATAACCGAACAGTACCTGGCATACCTGAACAGTGCAAAAGATCTTGATTTAGGCAACCTCACCCAATTCTACAAGATGGCTGCCGACCTTCTCTACATCAAGAGCCGAATGCTGCTTCCTGTCGACCTGGAATTTGATGAGGAGTATGAGGATCCCCGCCAAGAACTGGTAGAACGGCTTCTTGAGTATCAGAAGTTCCGCAAGTATACCGAACTGCTCACCAATACCGGTGGAGGTTCTGAGATGTACATCATGCGTAAGGATTCCCAGTTCAGGCTTCCTTTCGGTGATGAGGAGCTCTTCGTAGGGATCACCTTGCAGGACCTCCTGGCCTCCTTTACCAAGATGATGACCAGCATCACGCCAAGCAAGGTCTTCAATGTCTATGAGTCGGTGACGGTCAACGAGAAGATTGCCCTGATGCTCGAGCTCTTTGAGCTTAAGGCGTATATCACCCTGGAAGAGGTCATCGTGCACCTCGATCAGATGCTGCACATCGTGTGTGCCTTCATGGCGATCCTGGATGCATGCAAATTCCACCTGATAGGACTTGAGCAGTCAGAGCCGTATGGACAGATCCTGATCCGCAAGCGTACCGACGTCGAAGAGGAGTCCTTGGATGAGGCCTACGATGATGACGAAATGGACTCTGATGGCCTTTATCCCATCAGCGATGAGGAAGAATCGGCTTTTTTCCAAGAAGATGCCTATCAAGATGACGAAAGTGGGGTTGCAACTGCTGACGATGGTAGGATTATTCTGTATGATGAGGAAAGTGAAGATGAACAGATCCTCTTTGACGAGGATTAGTATGGAGCGATGTTTTGTCTGATGTGAAGAAAAAGGGTGCGCAACTGCCACTTGTCCAGAGAGAGAGTGGTCCAATACTCAGTATGGAGGCAAGGCTTGCCGAAGCCTTTCTTTTTTTGGAAAACGAACCGGTATCCTTGGAAAAGCTTATGAGGATGGGATCGTTGACCCAAGAGAAGATAGAGGGTGCACTTTCTGAACTCAAGGAACACTACAACCTTTTCATGCATGGCATGGATCTTGTCGATAACCAAGGTTCCTACCAGTTTCTGCCTTCTGCAGACATGCATGACAGGCTCAAGGCTTTTTATGGCAAGCGTGTTGACAGGCGCCTGTCCAAGGCCGCCTTGGAGACGCTCTCCATCGTTGCCTACAGCCAGCCGGTGACCCGTCGCGAGATAGACAATATCCGAGGGGTCTCCAGCGATACTATCGTCAGGCTGTTGCGCGACCGTGAATATATCAAAGTGGTAGGCCGGAAGGATGTCCCCGGCCACCCCTGCCTGTACGGGACATCGAGGAAGTTTCTCTTCGAATTTAACTTGAGCAGCATCAGTGCATTGCCAAAGCTCTCCGACATAGATCGGCAACGGTTCGAATGGGACGATGAACAGGAGAAAAGAACACTATGAAATTAGAATATCCGATCCGTTTGCAAGTATATATGGCAAAGAGTGGTTGTGGTTCCCGTCGGTTTAGCGAAACACTCATCACCGCCGGTAGAGTTACGGTAAACACCAAGCGTGCTACCGAATTGGGAACAAAGGTTGAAGCCGATGATGTGGTAATGGTTGACGATGAGCTTGTAGAGCCCAGCGACAGGACTTACTACTACGTACTCAACAAGCCCAAGGGGTACATCTGTACCAACTACGATCCCAACGAGAAGCTCTATGCGAGAGACCTCATCACCATTGCAGACAAGAACCTGCTTTTCAACATAGGCAGGCTGGACAAGGAGTCCACAGGTCTCGTCCTCTTCACCAATGATGGGGACGTTGCCCAGAAGATCATGCACCCTTCGGAACAGATTGAGAAGGAGTATATGGTCAACTGCAGCACCGAGGTCAACCGTGGGGATCTCGAGGATGCGCTTAAGGGAATTTACATCGATATTCCCCAGCCATACAGGATAAAACGCTTCGAAATCCTTTCCAAGCGGTGGGTACGCGTTGTGCTCACTGAGGGCAAAAATAGGGAGATCAGAAAAATTTTCAGTTATTTTGGCTATGATGTGAAACAGCTCATCAGGGTGAGGATTGGAAACCTTGAACTAGCCGATCTTCCCCTTGGTCAGTTCCGTGTGGTAACTGCCGCTGAGATACAGACAATGCTTACCGGCGCTACTGAAAACCCAAAGAAAGGGAGAGCTCGATAATGGTCGTTGCCATCGACGGACCCGCTGGTGTGGGGAAAAGTTCCATTGCAAGGATGATCGCAGACAAATGCGACTTTTACTATCTCAATTCAGGCTCCTTCTATAGGGCATACACCTATGCCCATCAAAAGGCGGGCAAGGATCCCCTTGACCTTGCCGGTGTCTTGGAAACTGCAAAAAAGACACCTCTAACTGTAGAGGATGGCTTGATTTGCATTGATGGAAAAAGTGTTGAAGATGCATTGCATACACCTGAGGTAGACAAGGTTGTTGCCCAGGTTTCTGCAAATCCTCGCCTTCGTGAACATGTCGATGCGCAACTACGTCTTATCGCCAAGGACCTTGATGTTGTTATCGAGGGAAGGGACATCACAACGGTGGTGTTTCCTGATGCTGAGATCAAGTGTTACTTTGATGCGATACCTGAGGTTCGTGCAGAGCGCAGGTTCCGCCAGCATCCCGAAACCCAGAGTTATGAAAGCGTGCTCAAGCAAATTATTGAGCGTGATTTTATCGACAAGAACAAAGAATTTGGGGCTCTCAGAATTGCTGATGATGCCCTGTACATCGATACCTCGCACTTGACTATAGGTCAAGTTTGTGAGAAAGTGTTATCTGCTATTTTTGCGCACAAAAGCGAAGCAAATAGGTAAATTTAGGATCAGGAGAAATCAAGTGGCTGAAGAAAAAGAAATGGATGAAAAAAAGACCAAAATGCAGAATTTACTGCAGGAGGAGTATCTTAAATCTCTTGATGGAATCGAAGACGGTCAGCTCGTGACCGGTACTGTAGTCCAGGTAAACAACGAGTTTGTGTTTGTGGATGTCGGTTACAAGAGTGAGGGACGCATCTCTCTCGATGAATTCCCATCGGTTCCAGAAGTTGGTGACGAAGCAAAAGTTGTCATCATCAGCAAGGAAGGGAAGGGCGGTCAGATCATAGTTTCCAAGAAACGTGCGGACTTTAAGGAACGCACCGATGAATTGAAAGCTGCATCTGAGACCAGGTCTCCCGTGTTGGGTAAGTTTGACAAGGTTATCAAGGGTGGGTTTGAAGTTGACCTCGGTGGTGAGTACAAGGGTTTCTGCCCTCTGTCCAAAGCTGATGTCGTACGTGTAGAAGACCCAGAGACGATGATCGGAATTTCCGATTACTTCATCATTGACAAGTTCCATGGTGGCACCAAGCTCAAGAGCGTGGTGAACAGACGCGAGTACCTTGACCTTAAGATTAAAGAGAATAAAGAGAAGTTCTTCTCAACCGTCCAGATCGGCGATGTCGTTGAAGGCGTGGTGAAATCTTTCACTTCCTTCGGTGCATTCATTGACCTCGGTGGCTTTGACGGACTTTTGCATATCAATGACATGAGCTGGGGTCATGTTACCCGTCCCAAGGATTTCGTAAAGAAGGGACAGGTCGTACAACTCCGCCTCATCAATATCGATCCTGAGACACAGAAGATCAACCTCTCACTGAAGCACATGCAGGAAGATCCTTGGACAACCTTCGAAACCAAGTTTAATGTAGGTGATGTCATCAAGGCTGCTGTAACCAAGATCACTACATTTGGTGCCTTCATTGAAATTGAACCTGGAATTGAGGGCCTTGCCCATATTTCCGAACTCTCTTGGACCAAGAGAATCAACAACCCTAAGGAAGTGCTGGATGTTGGTGATGTGGTCGAAGCAAAGATTCTCGGATATGACTTGGACAAGAAGCGTGTCTCCCTTGGGCTGAAACAGCTTGAGGAGAACCCTTGGGACTCCATCGGCTCAAGATACCCCACTGGAATGACCCTTTCCAAGCCAGTTGTGAAGATCACCAACAGTGGTGCCTTTGTCAACCTTGAAGATGGCATCGATGGATTCTTGCATATCGACGACATTTCCTGGACAAAGAAAGTCAAGAACATGGCTTCCTTCTGTGCAGAAGGTGATGTCATTGATGTTGTGGTAACCCGTGTCGAACCTGACAACAGACGGATCCGTCTTGGTGTGAAGCAGCTTGAGGGAAACCCCTGGCAGACCTTGCGTCATGATTATCCCAAGTTCAGTCAGATCAGCGGCGTCATCACCAACGTCACCGATTTCGGTGTGTTTGTGAAGGTTCCCGGTGATATCGAAGGCCTTATCAGCAAGTACAACCTCATCGGACCCGATGAAGAGTTCTCTGATGAAGTCTTGAAGAAGTTCAAGGTCGGAGAACCTATCACAGCCGTAGTTGTCGAGTGCAATCCCAGCACGCAGAAGCTCTCCCTCTCCGTCAAGGAGATGGTAAAGCGCTCTCAGCAGTCTGAAATTGCCAAGTACATCCACGACGACAATGATGATGGCGATACATACTCTCTTGCAGATATGATGCGTTACAAGGACGAGGACAAAGAGAAAGCCGATAACTAGGCCTTACCTTTTGAATAGTACAGGCGGCTTATGCCGCCTGTATGTATAACCTTTGAAACGGAGAATATAGCATGATAGATAAAAAAAAGGTCGAAACAGAGCTCACACTTGCCGAACGACTGGAAAGTGCATTGAATTCTATGCTTGGCAAGAACAAGAAAGTTTTGCTCATAGTTCTTATAGTCATTATTGTTTCTTTGATTGGTCTTGGCATTGTAAGCAGTGTTTCCAAGAGCAACCTCAACAAGCAGTTCAATCTGATTGACGAGCTTGAGGCTACGTATGCAGAGATCCAGGGCATGGACAGTGAAGCAACTGACTACCAGGCGAAGTCTGATGAGCTTCTTGCTCAATTGCAGGACCTTGCTGGAAAGAATGCCAACTATCCTGCCCTCAAGGCAGAATATCTGTTGGGCATGGTTGCATTCGAGAAAGAAGAGTATCAGAAGGCTCTTGACAGTTTCTTCTCAGTGTATGGAAAATCCAAGGATACCTACATGGGCTCCCTGTCACTTTCCAATGCTGCAGCAGCTGCTGAAGAGTTGGAGAACCCTACACTCGCCCTCGAGTACTACACCAAGCTCATTGATGAGTTCGGCTTCTCTGCAGCAGAAGCTCCCAAGGCACTGTTTGCACAGGCCAGGCTCCAGGAAGCAGGTGGCAACATAGAATTGGCCAAGGCTACATTCCAACAGCTTGCTGACCAGTTCCCCGGATCTGAGTTTGGCAAACTTGCCCAGAACAGGCTTGCATTGCTGTAAGAAAACAGGGTAGGGTGGAGTAATACCACTGATAAAGGAGACAGATGCGATGAAGATGAAAGTAACCCTTCTTCTTTTGGCATCTGTCTTTTTTGTGTCTTGTGGGATGCCGACGATATTTGCACCGAGTAGTCCATCGGATTTCACCTTTAACAAAACTTCTCCTGATCTAATCACTACGTTTGTCCAAGGTAAACTAATGATGAAAATGACTTCCGGGCCAAACTATGAACTGCTTGCAGATTCTTCTACCAAAGGTCCTTCCTTGATGTTCTTCTATACCTTTGACAATGAACAAGATCTCAGCCAACCTATTAACCCTAATGACTTTGTCACAGCGTTCTCTACTAAGTATGTAAAGAATAACTATCAGGGAGTTGCAATCGAAGGATCAAAAGAACTTCTATCTGTAAAAAGAGGTGATAAAGAAACCTTTCTGTATGGGGTGAGCAGACTAGGAAACAATACGTTCAAAGCAAAAGAACAGTATGTTTTGTTCGTTCAAAGCGATAGGAATCGAGCTAAGCTTGATTCTTTTGTTCTCAAACTGGACCCTTCAGGTTCAGAGTATACAATCAATCTTGACTGGACTGATTTTTCTACTCCTCCTTCATTATTCTCTACTAATGCTCAAGCTGCTTCTTCTGGATCAGGTTACAGCCTCTATGCCTTTGACGGCACTCAATTTCCTTTGGATAGAGTAACAATCATAGCAAAAAAATCATCAGACAATCATGAATATGACTATGTAGAGGAATCTACAACAGAGATCAAACTCCATATGTTTGCTGCTTTTTTCATATCAGGTTCTTTTTCTAATTTTTTCTGGAGCAAACTTATTCACTTGGGTGCAATACCAATCACCTTGCTATAGCAAACAGCCCCTATAACAATTAGTTGAACCAATCCTACATCCCTTATTCTCTCATTACAGGGCAATGCCTCATGCATTGGTGCTCTCTTTTTGTGTTTGGCAGACTAATATAATATTTTTTATAATCCACATACTTGTTAATAATATATATTCTGTTAACTAGAAACCAACAACAACATAGCAAAACAACTACCATCCTTCTCTATCCCACCTAGACAGTCTTTCCATCCTTAATCCTCAGCAGATGAAACAGCAAGGCGAGCTCTTCCTCAGTCAGGCCGCAGAACTCACTGAGCAGCATGATTGATCGCATATGAATTTCTATCTTCTTCAGGTACTCATCCTTGATCTGCTCAAGATCCCTCTCATGCACGAAGCTTCCCTTACTGGGAACTGTGGTGATGAACCCTTCTCTCTCCAGTTCCTCATAAGCTCGCTTGGTGGTTATCACACTGACCTGCAGCTCTTTGGAGAGCTGACGGATCGAAGGAAGCTTGGCACCTATGTCCAATTCTCCTGTAGTGATAAGTTTCTTTACATGGTCTATGATCTGCTGGTAGATGGGCTTGTTCTCTTCAGTCTTGGGCAATAGATTCATTGTACTTACTCCGTGTATATACACTATAAACGAATCTAGGTTGATTGCAACCTTTTTATTTTTGATACAAAAACTACTCAAATCTCCCTTCGGTTGAAATCTTCAGTTGGTTTTGGGTATACTCTTGCCTATGATCGAATATACCTTCCAACAAACTACAGACTTGAGCTCGGCTCTCATGCAACTCTTTACCATTGTAACCCTCCTCAGAAGCAAAGACGGCTGTCCCTGGGACCGCGAACAGGATAGCAAGAGCGTTGCCACCTCCCTGTTGGATGAGACGTACGAGTATCTTGATGCAGTCCTTAGTGGCGACAAGGCCGAACAGCAAGAGGAAATTGGGGATGTTGCCCTCAATGTCATGATGCTCCTGGAAATTCATCACGAACTTGATGACTTCTCCATCGTTGAGGCCCTCAATGATGTCTGTCAGAAACTCATCAGAAGGCATCCCCATGTTTTTGGTGATGCCAAGGCTGACAACAGCATTGAAGTGCTGGACCTCTGGAACAAGATCAAGGTTGAGGTAGAGGGAAAGACTGCTTTGGAGGATGACTTCTTCAGCAGGGTTCCCGCCTCGTTGCCTCCTTTGGAGATGGCCAACGAGATCCAGAAGAAAATCCGCAAGGTGGGCTTTGATTGGCCAGACAAGCAAGGAGTAATAGATAAGGTGTGCGAAGAGCTTGATGAGGTCATAGAGGCCGATACAGCGCTCGATCGTAATGCTGATGAAGTTGAGATGGAGGTCGGCGACCTTCTCTTTGCCGTAGTCAATCTTGCACGCTATCTGAAGATCTCCCCCTCTGTTGCACTGCACCGTTCTAACATGAAGATGAAGAGACGCTTCAATGCCTTGAACAAAATCTGTAAGGAGCGGAATATCCCCCTCGATACAGAGCATTTCCTAGAGATGGACTCCATCTGGGACGAGGTAAAAGAAGTTGAAAAATAGCTCATATTGCCCCCAAAGTGGCAACATGCTATGATTAGATAATGGAAACCAACGTTCAACCACTTCAACGCAAGCGCCATCAGAGCATGGCCGTGTACGAAAAGATAGCCCTGGATATAGCCAATCGCATCGCAAGACGTGAGATAGCTGAGGGTGTCACGCTCTCCGGACGATCTGTGATGTCCAGTGAATATGGGGTATCGCCCGAGACAATCAGGCGTTCCTTCTCCCTGCTTGAGGAGATGGAAGTTGTTGAAGTAAAGCATAACAGGGGCGTTTCTGTCGTATCACGAGAGAATGCAAAAAAATATATAACCAAGTATGGCAAGAGCAATGAGAACCGCAAATTGCTAACCAAGATACGTCATGTCCTGAGTGAACGCGAACAGGTAGACAAAGAACTCTTCACTCTAGCCAAGGATCTCATTGAGACTAATGACCGGTTTTCTGCAAGCAATCCCTTCCCTACCTATGAATACACAATTAAAGAGGGCTCATTGGCAGTAGGTAACTGCCTGGGTACATTGGATTTCTGGCAAAAGACCGGTGGGACAGTCATAGCCGTTCGCCGCAACGGCTCAATCCTTCTTTCACCTGGCCCCGATCTCCGTTTTCAAGTGCTGGATACCCTTATATTTGTAGGTAACCAGGACTCCCTTGCAAGGACAAAAGAGCTCTTGGATTAGCATTGGCAGTTTTCAAACGATATAGTATGTAGGTGTACGTTTGTTCTATGCAGTTGGAGTGGCGAGGCTATTACTGTTTTACAGTCTAGCACTTTGATGTATCAGTACAATGCATGAACATTGAGTAATAAACATTACTGTTTGAGAAAAGTAAACTTGGATTCCATAAGGAGACCAAGCCTGCTCCTTTTCTCTTTATGAAAAATCTATTCTGCATGAATACCCACAAGAAAGACCTATCTTCTATAGGTAAATACTTAACAATATTGATATATCCTAAACAAAATACAGATTAGAATTCAAAGGATATATCGTCAATGCAAGTATATATCACTTAGTTTGATTTTACTGATAACAAATTATCCTCTTTTATATTGTCACTGTGAAAATGTTCTTTTCCCCTATGAAGTATTGTTTGTCTTTATTCTGTTCATTGTATAGACTTAAAATTTTATAAAAAAGGTATAATAAGCGTATCTTATCGATTTTCTCTCTGTCAAAGCTTGGGTATCGCTAAAAATTACTATCAGAGATAGGCACTGGTATGGTGCTTTACTATGACTTTGTAAACTAACCAATACAACCTTATTCATTACTTTATAAAGGGTTGACATACTATTCCCCTATTCGTAAGGTATAGGAAGTCGTCGGTTTCAGAAACTAATCTTCAAACTCGATTGTTGATTTAATTTTCAAAACATCCCATACATTCAATGATGTATGTTCTGAAACCTTACTATTCCATGGAGGAATTAATTTGAAACGAAAAGTACTGGTAATGCTACTATTTGTCGCACTCCTTGCCCTTCCGGCATTTGCAAGTGGCGATACGGAAACTAAGAAAAACGAAAAAGTCATCAGGGTCGCCGAACAGGTCCCAGGGCTCATTACCCCAGGATCATGGGATGGGCAAGCCTTCTCCTTCAACACATCAATCTATGAGTACCTCGTAGAGATTAATCCAGATACTGGTGCATTGGATCCTGTGTTGGCTACTGAATGGTCCACGTCTGATGGAACGCGTTGGACCTTCAAACTTCAGGAAGGGGTGAAGTTCCACGATGGAACTGATTTCACCTCTGAAGATGTGAAGTTTACCCTCGAACGCACCCAAGATTTACAATTGGGACATTTGAAACAGCAGGACTTCTCCATAGTGCAATCAATTGAGACCCCTGATGACCACACGGTCATCCTAAACCTCAAGGAACCCAGACCTACCTTTGTTTACCAACTGACTGATTACAACATGGCCATGCTCTCTAGTGAGTATGACTATGCACAGTATGGTGAATCAAAACCTATGGGAACCGGTCCTTTCAAACTGATCAAATATATTCCCAAGGAATCGGCAAGCCTGGCAAAGAACGATTCCTATTGGGATAGTTCCCTTCCCAAGATAGACAAGTTGAATATCTATTTTGTTCCAGATGTTGAAGCTCGTGCCTCGATGCTTGAAGCTGGTCGTGTCGATACGGTCCCCTATGTAAGTCCCAACATCAAGAACAGGCTTGCAGAGGTTGAAGGAATTTCAGTCATCTCGCCTTATCAGGACCAACGCTTTGTTGCAATGAATGTTGACGAAAAGCCTTGGGATGACAACCGCGTGCGTCTGGCATTCAAGTATGCTATGGACCCCCAGAAGATTGCAAAAAGCGTCACGCAGATGGATCTTGGTGATGGTTCCCAGTACAATGAAACTCCCATCATGAATCTGCTTGCAGAACATGTGAATATTCCTTTGAGAGAACGTGATCTGGAGAAATCAAGAGCACTGCTTTCTGAAGCTGGTTACCCTGATGGAGTCACAGTAGAGCTCTACTATGCATCTGACCAAGCTTTCAGTAAGGAACTTGCCCAAGCATTGAAGGAACTATCCGCGCCAGCAGGTTTCAACCTTGAACTCAAAGGCTTTACCAGGGATATTTATCTTTCCCAGTATTGGCTCAATGTTCCCATGTCCATAACTACATGGGGTGGTCGTATTGACCCCTCAATGATTCTGGGCCTTGCATTCAGAGGTGGAGGAGCATGGAATGAATCTCATCTTGATGATCCTGTGATCAATGACCTTATTGATGCCATTTCTGAAGAGATCGATGAGGATACGAGAAATCAGTATTATGCTGAGCTTCAGCAGATCTTCCATGATGAGGGAACTGTCCTAAATGTGCAGATTCCTTACCTGGTTGCTATCAGTGACAAGGTGATAAACTACAGACAGCCTATCACCATGATTCCCCAGTACAAATACATGGATATACAGGAATAACATTCTGCTGAATCCATCATCGTAGGGCTGCTTCAAATATGTTTTGAAGCAGCCCTACTCTTATATTCTTGTAAACCTCGTAGATGTAAAGATTACATGGTGATAAGCAAGAATGATGCATAGGTATGGTTTTGTGAGAGGTCAAGGAGTATTTCCAATCGGGGCAATAGCCGAAGGGCTACCCAAGTAGTATCTTTACGGTCTGGAGGATTCCATGAAATTATTCGAACCCGGTTCCATCAAGAACCTTTCCTTACGAAATAGATTCGTCATGCCACCGATGTGCACCTACCAGGTCCTCTCCCATGACGGAAAGGTAACATCCTTTCACCAAGCCCATTATGTGGCTCCGGCAATAGGGGGTGCAGCCCTTATCATTGTTGAAGCCACGGCCGTATCGCCAGAGGGGCGTATTTCCGACAAGGACCTTGGCCTATGGAACGACGAGCAAATTCCGGGTCTTGCAAATCTTGTCAAAGGGATTCATGAAGCAGGAGCAAAAGTAGCTCTCCAGTTGGCTCATGCAGGTCGGAAATGTATGGCAACAGATGGAATATCCGAAATACTCTCACCTTCCCCTCTTGCCTTTGACGATACCTATCGTACGCCTCGTGAGATGAAGGAAGCTGATATCCAACGGGTAATCGATGATTTTCGCCAAGCGGCCCGACGAGCTGATGCCGCAGACTTCGATGCGTTGGAAATCCATGCAGCCCATGGGTATCTCATCAACCAGTTTATCAGCCCTGAGACGAATAAACGCACCGATCGGTTCCATGACCCTTCGCTTTTCCTCTCCCTGGTACTGAAAGCCGTCCACGAAGTATGGCCAAAGGACAAGCCCGTTTGGGTCCGAGTCAGTGCTACTGACTATACCCCCAAGGGATATGATGTCAAATACATAATAAACGTACTGGATAGGGTTCGCCCGATGATCGATGCCGTCCATGTCTCAACAGGTGGTGTCGTACCTGTTGTGTTCCCGGTATATCCCGGGTATCAGGTTTCCTTTGCCAAGGCGATTAAAAAAGCCTTGGCTCTTCCGACAATTGCGGTGGGGATGCTTTCCTCCCCTGATCTGGGTGAGTATGTGCTGCAAAGCGGGTCTGCTGATTTCATTGCAGTGGGAAGAGGCTTGCTTCGCAATCCGAACTGGCTCCTTGAAGCCGCTCTTGCTCACCAGCAAGAATTCTTCGCTCATCAACCTGAATACCTGCAACGGGGATTCCCCCTCCGCTGACCTCTTTGTATTATTTGCCTCTCGAATACCTGTTTTGAAAAACACGAGCAACGATAGCGGTCTTTTCTGGAAAGGTATTATCTTGCATATGGCATTCTTCGTTGTAATTTGAGGCTCCCACATCCCGTATGTGTAGTAAATATGCACCTGGATTTGGGTAAAAAAATGTATTTTATACAAGGGACAATGAACAAATAGTGAGAAGTATTAAAATACCGACTCTTTTTGCTACTATATTTTTTATCCTTTGTAATCATCGGTAATTTTCCTTTCCCATTCATATTTCCCTCATATTTGTTGGATTAGTAGCGCTAAGTAAATATTTTGTCCTATTTCTTAATCATATTTTTCCTAATGGTACGTATATCGACATATCTCGTTTTATTATATAGCTATACCAATTTTAGTTAGCAATAGAACCTTTTGAAAGAGGTACTTATCTTACAAATAAAAAGTTTAATTATAAGAATAATCATCACAAACAAATAGGTATTCTTAGCCTATTATCTAGTAGAGTTACCTAAGGGTTTATGTATATTTATTGTTTATCTTTTACAGTGTAAAGGCTTGACAAACCGCCATACTATAAGTTTAATTAAGTTGGCGGTTTCTGAAACCAACATCACACAATGATAAGTTGCTTTGTTCTTCTTACATACATACTCATGTTGTCCTGAAACTTCCACCCGTTTTATGGAGGTATATATGAAACGAATTACACCGGTCATTTTGATACTTGTTATGCTAGTAGCCATGCCACTTGTTGCAGGGGGTGACAAAGAAGCTAAGAAAGCTGAAAAGATCATTCGCATTGCAGAAAACGTCCCCGGTCTTATCACCCCTGGTGCCTGGGATGGACAGACCTTCTCCTTAAATAGTTCCATTTATGAGTATCTTGTCGAGATCAATGGCGAGACAGGAGAGTTGCAGCCTTTGCTTGCTACCGAGTGGTCAACTTCAGACGGTAAGCAGTGGATCTTCAAGCTACGTGAGGGGGTCACCTTCCATGATGGATCAGCCTTCGATGCTGATGACGTTAGGTTTACCATTGAACGCACACAGGATACAGCCATTGGTCACCTGAAGAAAAATGACTTTGCTGTTGTTGAGTCAATTGAGACTCCAGACAAGTACACCGTAATCTTGAATCTGAAGGAAGCACGACCTACCTTCATCTATCTGATGACTGACTACAACATGGCCATTCTTTCCAGTGACTATGATTACGCCATGCTAGGCGAATCAAAGCCGATGGGAACAGGACCTTTCATGAACAAGCAGTACATCCCCAAGGAATCTATCGCCATGGTGAAGAATCCCAACTATTGGGACCCTACCCTTCCTAAAGTCGATCAGGTGCTGATCTATTTTGTAGCTGACATTGAAGCGAGCATATCCATGCTTGAAGCTGATAAGGTCGATATTGTAACCTATGTTACCCCTATCATAAGCAAACGTCTTGAAAAAGTTGATAACCTTACGGTCATAAGCCCATTCCAGGAAATGCGACTCGTTGCATTGAATTATGATGAGAAACCTTGGGATGATGCTCGTGCACGCCAGGCCTTCAAATATGCCATGGATCCCAATGTGTTGGCCAAAAGCGTCACGCAGATGGATCTTGGTCAGGGTACTGAGTACAATGAAACCCCCATCATGAACTTACTTGCCGAGTATAAGGAACTTCCGCTGCGTAAGCGTGATATCGCCAAGTCAAAGGCATTGCTCGCAGAAGCCGGCTATCCAAACGGGGTAAGCAGCGAACTGTATTATGCCACTGACCACCCCTTCAGTAAGGAAATGGCCCAGACCGTCAAGGAACTGGCTGCTCCTGCTGGCATTGATATCCAGCTCAAAGGATATACGCGTGATGTCTACCTCTCCCAATACTGGCTTGCTGTACCAATCATGGTCACCGGTTGGGGTGGTCGTATCGACCCCTATATGTTCCTTTCATATGCCTTCAGAGGAGGAGCTCCTTGGAACGAGTTGCATATTGATGATCCTACGGTCAACTCACTCATCGATAAGATTTCCCAGGAAGTTGATGTTGACAAGAGACAGACCTATTATAATGAAATTCAGGATATCTTTTATGCTGAAGGCGGCTTGATGAACTTGCAGGTTCCTTACCTGGTTGCCATCAATACACGCATTGTTGATTTCATCCAGCCAATAACGTTCATTACACAGCTCAAGAACACTGATATATTGCCTAAATAATGT
>Ga0209414_1000668_pt1 | contig 16662 bp, 13 predicted proteins | sample LakVidmifraction_4_FD_181154 | JGI IMG/M metagenome (GOLD analysis project Ga0209414, IMG submission 181154) | Hypersaline microbial communities from Lake Vida, Antarctica - Brine Hole Two &gt;0.2 micron (SPAdes) (version 2) | ecosystem: Environmental > Aquatic > Non-marine Saline and Alkaline >... | reverse complement strand
TTACCATGAGGTTTAGTGTTAACAACACTATCTTTTCCCAATCAAGATTGTTTAATCATTAACCTTAGAGCTACAAACTAGGTATTATATTTGTAGGTAACTATATATTCTCACATAACGTAGTTAGTTAAAACTTAGTCTAATCAATAAAGGCTTTTACAAGCCCCTAGCCTTTAGGCTAGTGGGTTATTGACAGTCATTGGATCATTAAAATCAGTAGCATAATAAAAAAAAGTTGCAAAAGTATAAAATAAAACTACTGCAGTTATTAAAATTAATCGATAATATTTAATATTTTTTTATTGGTTACCATATTTTTCCTTTCATGCAATCAACAATGATACATATATTATTATTGATTTTTGCTATTCTTAAGGGCTATCTTATCCTCGGCCAATAATTTTTCTGCTTTTATCAGTCTATGTTTAACAAAAAAATGAGAAATAATACCTGTTGCAATATATGAAATCCCTAAAGAAACAAAAATTCCTTGAATCTCAAAATATTTTTTTAAAACTAAAGCCAAGGGAATATAGAATATAAAGGTTTGACTTAAAGTTAATATAGAGGATCTAAAGGGTTGGTTTAATACATTTAAAATAGTTGCTCCAATTTTAAGAATACCTTGGAACCCATAAGCAATGGGTACAATTCTCAAATAAACAACTGTCGTTCTTGCAACGCTTTCACTTTCAGTAAAAAATCCCGCTATGGGTTTTGCTAAAATAAATAAGAGTATTGCGATAATAATGCCAAAAGATAATGAAAATATTTTACTCAGTCGATTAGAAGTATTCACACGATCAAAGGCTTTTGCGCCTAAATTCTGACCTACAAAGGGTCCCATTACTGATGCCAAAGCACCTGTAATTGCAAAGGCAATCATTTCAACTTTTGATGCCACACCAAAGCCGGCTACAACTGTTTCACCATATCCAGATAAAATTCTTGTAACAATCCCAGCACCAATAGGTGTAACCATATTGATTAATGCATTAGGGATCCCTATATATAAAATTTTACCCCAAGACTTTAGTATTCTTTTTAGATGCATTTCAGAGAAATCTATCATTTTTTCTTTTTTAGCTAGGATGTACATAATAATGAAGGCACTCAATGCTCTTGAAAATACCGTTGCTAAAGCGCCACCTCTTATACCTAGTGCCGGAAAAATCCATATGCCAAAAATTAACATAGGATCTAGAATAATATTGATTGTTGCTGATGCGACCATTATTAGTCCAGCTGTTTTTGCATCCCCAAGACTCCTTAAAACACTATTACCAATCATAGGTATGACAACAAAAAACATACCAAAATACCATACATACATATACTCTTTAACATAGTCAAGTACAATCCCCTTTGCACCTAACATTGTAAAAATCCGCGTCGTATTTAAAAACATAAGGATTAATAAAACAAATACAATACTCAAGCCCAGCATCAAACTGTGCGTTGATAAGATTGCCGCATCTTTTTTCTTTTTTTCACCAATTAAACGGGCCGAAATAGCCGCTGTTCCTAAACCTAAGCCTACAGCGATGCTTTGTATAACCATAACCACCGGAAAGGTAAAAGAAAGGGCCGCTAATTGTTTGGCCCCTAGCTTACCGATAAAATATGTGTCTGTTAAATTGAATAACATAACACCTAATAATCCAAAAATCATCGGCAATGTCATCTCAATTAAGTGTTTTTTTATATCACCTTTTACTAATTTTGCTTCATTACTCATCAATTAACTCCTAATTATTCTATACTTATTCATATTTTTTATATATAACTTCTTCTAAACTTCGCTTTGGTACATGATGAACATCTTTTTCATCTCTATAGTATTTAATGTTTTTCTTACCATCAAGGTCTTCAAGTAAAACGACTTCTTTAGGTTTTCCTAAAGCAATAACAACTAATGGTTTTAGTTCATCAGAAATTTTCAATTCTTTTTTAATGCCCTTTGAATTAAAGGCACCAAATTGACAGCCACCATACCCTTTTTCCGTTGCACCTAATAAAATACTCTGGGATGCAATACCATGATCCCAATAACAGGTTTTACTAATAGATTGATCAGCTAAAATGATTATATAAGCTGCTGGACGTTCCCCTTCAACAGGACCATCCCAGTCTTTCAAATAACCAGCCCACTTTAGATGTTTGAAAATCAATCCATTTGTTTTCTTTTCATTAGATACAATATATTTCAACGATTGTAAGTTTGCCCCGGAAGGAGATAACCTTGCCAAACTAACAAGTGATTTTAAAGCCTTCATTGATATACTCTCGTCTTCATAAAACCTTCTATAACTTCTGTTTTTCATAATTAATTGTTTTAACATATATTTACCTCCTGTTTTTTCTTAAATAGTCTTCAATAAATTTTTCGTCTTCTATTTCTAGTCCTCTTTCACCAGCGAGGGATTCAAGGTGATGAGTAAATTCATGTTTCAATACTTTTGTTAATTGATCTACTAAATCTTCTTTCTTTAAATGGCCATACACTCTTTTAAAAGAACCATAATAAATAGTAATAAATCTACCTTGAGATCCACCTTTATGATACTCTCCCATTATAAATAATTTATCTCCAATTTTATTGCGTTTTAATTCTGGCAATAATATTATACCGCCATTTAATGCCTTAAATATTTCTTTAGGAAATTTTTCAACTATTGACTCTAATAATTCTTCCATTTTATCTAATGAAATCACATAAATCACCTTTTCTTTTATATTTTTGTCTTAGGACTATTATATCTCATTTACTTAATAAAATAAATGACTTTTAATAAACAATTGATAAAGGTTCTTTTATCTAATTAAAAAAACCTAGAATAACAATCATTTCAGTTATCCTAGGCTTTCATTATGATATATAATTATTTATTTATGTCCTTAGTTAATTTTTCCAATCTCTTCTAAAAATTTATCTAATGGTTGGTTGCCAACTAATTCAAATTCATCATTAATAACAATTTTAGGGACACCGCTCACATCAAATTTTTCTGATAATTCACTAAATGTTTGCGCTTCAATCATTTGTCCAGAAATCTTATCATTTAACAACGCTAACTTATGAGCTTTCGCTACAGCACCTGCACAATGTGGACAAGACAATGTAACAAATACTTTAATGTCTACATCTTTATCAATACCTTTTATTTCTTCTAATACCTCATCAGGTAAAGCTTCTCCTGAACCAGATACTTCCATTATCCCCGTTACAAAAGAATTAATCTCATGACCAGCAGGAATACCATAGAATTTAACACCATTGTCTTTTTTATTTGCATCTAATAAAACAATTGCAGGCACTTTATCTACGTTCAACTCTTTTGCTTTTTCTTGATCCTTATCTAAATCATAAATTTCTAAATCTAATTTATCTGATAATCCTTCTACTTCCCCCATAAAATCCTTCGTATCACTACAAGACTCGCAACCATCTTCCGTCGTAAATAATGCTATTGTTACATCACTACCCATACCTTCAAAGACTTCACCTAATTGACCTCTTACTTCTTCATTTAATAAACTCATAAATCTCCTCCTAATTTTTATTTAAGTAATCTACTGCTGAAAGGGCTGCTTTTGCGCCTTCAGATGCTGCTATAATAATTTGCTTATATGGCACAATTGTCGCATCTCCAATAGCAAATATTCCTTTTTCAGATGTTTCATTCCTATCATTTATTACAATTTCTTTATTATCATTTAACTTAAGTAAATTTTCAACAAATTTTGTGTTTGGAATATATCCAATCTCAACAAATAAAGCTCTCGTTTTAAAAGTTACCTCTTCGCCCGTTTCTTTATTCTTTGTTACAACTGAAGAAACAAGCTTTTCACCTTTAACTTCTTTGATTTGGTAACCAATATATACCTCTACATTCTCTAAACTTTCAAGACGATCAATTAGTACTTGGTCAGCTCTTAAAACACTTCTTTGAATTAGTTTAACAGAACTAGCTGTTTTAGATAAATCTATTGCTGCTTCTACAGCTGAATTACCCCCACCAGCAACGATGACATCCATATCTGTAAATAATGGACCATCACAAATGGCACAATAAGTAACACCTTTACCATAAAATTTGTCTTCTCCTGTTACACCCAATTTTCTGTTTAGACTACCTGTCCCAACAATTACAGTTTTTGACCTAAGCTTTTTACCATTATCTAAAATTAATGTTTTTTCCTGATCTTGTCTGATCTCATCAACCTTTATACTATCTAGCATAGGCACCTTATAACTTTCAACATGCTTCTTAAAAGCGGATACCATTTCTTCACCACTCATGGATTCAATGCCTAGATAATTTTCTACAGTACTTGTATCCGACACTTGTCCACCAATGGTACCAGAAACTAATACAACATCTATCCCTTTTCTTTTCGCATATAATGCTGCTGATAAACCTCCAGGTCCACCACCAATAATTGCTAAATCATATATTTTTTCATAATCAAATGAACTCTTCTTTGTAACATTTAAATCAAAATCTAATCCCACAATATCACTCCTTGTTTAATATCTTACAAATCCCTGAAGCACTAATGCCTCCAAATAATTTGCCAATATCATTTAATGATAAAATAGAATTTTGCCGAAACTCTTTAATCAATTCATTTCTAATTTTTTTATCAGATAGCATTTTTTCAAATATTATTTTCTTTTGTTTTAAAATACCCTTGAGTTTCTTTCTCGCCTTTTCTATTGTATCTATACATTGGTCTTTATTAACGCATTCATAAAAATCATATTCACATAAAACATCTTCTATTAATTCTTCACTATTAACATACATTTTATATTTCTTTACCTGATCTTTCGCAATAATCCCTTTTAGAATGATATCCGTATCAATTAAATCACTTTCATCCTCTTCTTTAAAGTAAGCACAATAACTACTATGACATGCTTTTACTTCTATTGAATCTAAATGAATATTTTTACTAAACTCTAATAACATTTTACCGCTATCAATAATTTTACTTTTAAATCGATTAATGAAAATTTTACCTTTTTCATTTCTAAAATTATTCACACGCATCGTGTAACTCACATTAATGCTTTTCATAATTTTAGTAATATCATTACCATTATCAAAAATAATGAGTTTGTAAAAGCTTCCGTGTATACAAAAAGCATATAATTTAAAATTGTACTTCTTTTTCGTTTTTCTTAATACTTCCAAAAAAACATTTTTCTCTTCATCACTTCTAAAAAGCAATTCATCTTTACCTTCTTGATAAATATAATATGTAGAATAAACTGCTTTTTTTCTTGCTTTACGTGGCATATTCACCTCCGAATTCAAGGTTCGTCCCTCTTGGACTAATTATAGTATACATCATCAAATAATTTTGTCAAGGTCTGTCACTGAAAATTCTTATAAAAAAAATCCGATACAAAATATCGGAGGAATATATTTACAGCATTTCTTCTATTTCTTTTTTATGTTTACTCATTGTATCCTTTATAGCCTCGTCTGTTGGATCAAATACTATACCTAATTGATTGATCTTACCCATATCTAATCGAATATCTCTTACATCGCCATGGTTATCAATAGTTGCTTTAATATTATTTCTATTAATTAGATCAAGAATTAATTGAACAATTTCATATCTACTTTTATTGTTCGCACTACCAATATGATAAGTCCCACTAGGTAAATCCATTATTTTCGGAAAAAAATCTAATAACTGATTTAAAGGAGTCATACCTCTATATTCATTTCCAGGCACTTTAAGATCTTCCTTAGAAAATATTGTATCTGTTAATATATTTTTAACTGCCGGCTTCGTTGAAAAATCATACATCCAGGTTAAACGCATAATCACAAAATCATCAAGAATTTTTTTTATTTCTTTTTCAGCTTGTAATTTTGTCTGCCCATAATAAGTATTTGGCACTGCCTTCATATCTTCTGTATAAGGTCCTGGATTTCTATTGCCATTAAAAACTTGTTCTGTTGAAAAAAATATCATTTTTGCGCCAACTTTTCGACAAGCCTTTGCAACATTTATTGACCCGGTTACGTTCACATCATAGGCTAGAGTTTTATTGTTCTCACACTCACCAGTGCTCGTAATACCGGCCCCATGCAATACATAATCCGGTTTAAATTGCAGGAGTACTTTTTCCACTTGACTTTCATCTCTAACATCTAAGTTAACTATATTTTCATCATTGCGTCCAGTTTGGATCATCTCATATTCTTTATTATAGCTTTTATAAAAAGCAGATAGAATAAAACCCTTTGATCCTGTTAGTAAAACTTTCTTCTTCATTATTAGCTCCTTCTCATTGACTCTCAATCATTATAATCTTTTATGATTTTAATATCTTTCATTATATCCATAGCATCAACAAAAAACTTCATACGACTGGTTTCCCAATTCTTATTATACGCAATTATAAATTGCATTTTGCGACAACTATCTTTCCTATATATATAGGAAATAAAATCTATAAATTTATCATCCATATAAGCAAGATCATAAACTAATACGAGAATTTTTTCTCGGTCATGGTTTTTTAAAAAATCTGCTATTTGACTAAATAAAATCAAATCATCAATATGCTTTGTTTTTTTCAATGCAATTTTATTTAATTCTCCAATACTGATGTCTTCTTTGTATAAATACGTATACTCATCTATAAATTCAAAGACACCTTCATAAGGTAATCTCCTGCCAGGAATTTTCGACAATTCAATTATAGGCACTTTATTGAATGAAATAAATTTATACTTAAAACCATTGACGCGTTCTATTTTATCAGAAATAATAATTGTCATAAAATCTCCAGTATCAATTATTTCATCAAAATCAATTGTCACCTGAACTTCCTTTTTAATTGGTTTCTTTTCAATGCTTTGATTGATTAATTTGTAGTATTCTGTCATTTCTTTGCTTAGCCCAAGATTTAATTCTTCTCTCAAAACTTTTTTTGCTTCATTATAAGTATGCATAGCGAAACTTTTATTACCATTTCTAACATGTAATTTCATAATCATTAGATATAACGATTCATTATAAGAATCTAGTAAAACTAGGTTATTTAAAACTTTTAAAGCCAAATAATATTCTTCACTTTTTATATATTTCTTTGACAACCCTAGTAAATCATTAAAATACTTTCGACGAAAAGACTCTCTTTCATAATATACCCAGTTATTGAAATCTTGAGAATCACTTATATAGAAATTTTCTAATAAATCTTGACCAAAATTCTCAATACAATTATCGATTTCTTCTTCCGTAATTATTTCTTGATTTACTATTTTATTGAAAAAATCTATATCTTTTATTATAATCAATGTATCACTTAATTTAATAACAGATTTTGAAACATTCACTAAAACTTCTTCCGAATCATCTATACTTCTGAAAACTTTACGGATATTCCAAACGGCATGTCTCAAATTTCTATTTGCAGAGGATTCACTGAAATCACACCAAAACAACTGTTTTAGGTGATTTCTATGGTATTCTTTATTATTTAATACCATATAAAGTAAAATACCTTTAGCTTTTTCACTTAGTTTTTCAGTTATTGATTTGCCATTAACATTAACCCCAACTCTTCCAATATATTTAACAACTAGTTTCATTATTGATCATCCTTTGAAAAAATAATTCTACCATTTTTTATTGTTTTTTCAACGATAATATTTTTTAAACTTTTAGAATTAACTTTTAAAGGATTGTCAGACAATAAAACAAAATCTGCGATTTTACCTTCTTCAATTGTTCCTTTTAAATGCTCTTCTTGATTACCATAAGCACCATTGATCGTAAACATTTTTAGAGCCTCAAAAGTTGTCACTCTTGAGCCTTGGTTTGGATGGTTTACCGCTGAGTGAACCCCTAATAGTGGATTGGAAGGTAATATATGACTATCTGAACCACCCGCAACTGTAATGCCCGCATCGAAAACTTGTCTTAAAGGATTAGTCATTAATGACCTTTTTTCCCCCAATCGTTTATCATACATACCACCGGGCCCACGAAAAAAATTCTCATAACTTGGATGCATCGTAAGTACTAAACCTAACTTTTTTACCCGAGGGATATCTTCTAAATCAGGCAATTCAAAATGTTCTATCTTATGTCTATAATCTTTTTTGGGATATTTCTTATACACATTTTCATAGGCATCAATTAAAGTCTTAATACCTACATTTCCAACAGCATGAATCGAAATTTGTAAGTTTTCTTTAATACACGTTTCAATTAAATCTTCAATTTCCTCTTGGGAAAAAAACAGTTTGCCCGTTTCTCCTGGTGCATCGCTATAACTCTCAGATATTTTAGCATTCCTTGATCTAAAGGAACCATCAAAAAATATATCACCACCAATTTTATTAAGGCCCAAAACCTTAACTTTGCTGACATCTGTTGTAGAAAACAATATATCAATGTCTATCGGATAATCTAATTTGTTTTTCACTAGAAAATCCACATGTTTGTTATGAAATAAATAGCCCCCTTCAATAGCAATCAATGAAGTAATACCATTTTTTATAATTTTTTTATAAACTTTTTCAAAAGCTTCTTTTAAATTTTTCTCTGAAAACATTTCATACATTTTTTTTCTAGCAATAATGCTAGCATTATTAACCATTTGTCCTGTGGGATGATTGTTTTCATCTCTAACAATCTTTTCTAAAGATAATGGTAAATTCAGTTGATGTAAAACATAAGAATTAACTGTTACTGTATGAAACTCGATGCTACTTAAAAATACTGGAATATCCTTTGCTACACGATCAAGATCTTCCTTTGTTGGCAATCTATTATCCTTTAAAGAAAACTCAGTTAATCGACTGCCAATAATCATATTTATTTCTGGATTTCTATCTCTTTCCTCTTTTATTAATTGCAATATTTCTTCAATGGATTGTGCTTTTTCTAAATCAATTGCATATTCATCAATGCATGATGGTATTAAGTGCATATGTGAATCGATAAACCCAGGTAATAATGTTTTACCTTGAAAATCATACGTTTGATCACATTTAATAACACCTGGTGATTCAATTTTCTTTATAATCCCTTTTTCAATTAATATTTCTTTCTCTTGTGTTTCTTCAGTTACCATATCAATTATTTGACAGTTCTTAATTAAATATAATTCCATATAATCCCTCCCGTTAATAAAATTTTATACTATTTTTTCAATAAATACCATCTATTAACGTAACTTTAACGGTAAATCAAACTAAAGAATGACTCTTAAGTGATATTATAACCCCAGGAGGTAATATAAAAATGAATTTAGAAAGTGAAATTGAAAAATTATTTTATGAACTTGTAAGCATTAAAAGTGATACAGGAACAATACTAGAAAAAGATATCGAAAAATTTATATATCATAAATTGTCAAAATATTCTTACTTTAAAGAACATCCAAATCTTTATGGAATGTTTGATTTAAATGACCATCTAAATCGACAAGTCATCTGGGGACTTTTAAAAGGAGAAACAAAAGAAACAATTATATTATTACATCATCACGATGCAGTAGATACCTTTGATTTTGGAAAATACGAAGAGTACGCTCTTCAACCAAAAAAATTGAAATCAATTTTTAGAGATTTAAATTTCAATGAAGAGATCTCAGAAGACTTAAAAAGTGATGATTGGTGCTTTGGTCGAGGTACGTGTGATATGAAAGCCGGCGCTGCTATTCAAATGGAATTATTAAAATATTATAGTCAATTAGATAATTTCCAAGGGAATATTTTATTGTTATCAGTACCTGATGAAGAAACATATTCTTCAGGCATGCGATCATCAATTGAATTACTCAATACTCTAAAAAGAAAATACAATCTACATTATAAACTATTAATTAATTCGGAACCGCATGAAAGAAGTATTAAAAATGAAGGTACATACTATGATGGTTCTGTTGGGAAGTTAATGCCAATCGTTTATGTTAAAGGTAGAAAATCCCATATTGGACAGATTTTTTCTGGCTTAAATCCTTTATCAATTTTGTCACGAATTGCAATAAAAACAGAAACAAATATGTCTTTTTCCGATCAAATTGGTGATAATATTTCGCCACCACCTTCTTGGTCATATTTAAAAGATTTCAAAAAAAGTTATGATGCATCTATTCCGGAAGCTGCCGGTGGATACTTCAGTGTTTTAACGCTAACACAAACACCAAAGGATATTCTAAAGAAACTCAAAATAATTTCTGAAGAAGCTTTTAAGGAAGCCATCCTTCAATTAAACAATGAATACAATCATTTTAAAACCGATGAATCTTCCATTGATATCGAAATTAAAGTCATGTTCTTTAGCGAAATTTATAATCTTGCCAAAGAAAAACATGGTGAAACTTTCGAAAAGATTTATGAAAACACTATTGAGGAAATAAAGGAAGAAATTGCTAATGGGGACACAATTATGCCAAATTCTAATTTCAAATTAATTAAAAAGACATTAGACTATATTGACGACCCAAATCCAATCGTTGTCATTAGTATTTCACCACCCTATTATCCTCATGTTTCAAATGATTTTTTAGAAACAGATGAGAAAGTAGATAATATTCATCAAGTGATTACTCAATCTGCGAAAGCCTTTGATGAAACTTATCGTCTACAAAAATATTTTATGGGTATATCAGATTTGAGCTATACATCACTTAACAATAGTAAAGAAGTGGTTCCATATATTAAAAATAATATGCCTTTATGGGATCATCTCTATGACATTAACTTTGAAGGCTTAAAAAATCTAAATATTCCTGTTGTGAATGTTGGTCCATGGGGAAAAGATCTGCACAAATTAACAGAACGTGTTAATCTAGTCGATCTTAAAAACCATACACCAAAAATCATAATGGATATTATAAAAAGTGTATTGATTGAAAAGTAAAAAGGGGGAATTATGCAAGAATCTATTCAAAATTTTATTGGTCCAATAGTAGGTTTTTTATGGGGTCCAGCCATGTTAATTTTACTTATTGGGGGAGGATTATATATATCCTTCAGAATCGGATTTATTCAAGTTAGACATTTTACTTATATGTGGCGACAAACATTTGGTGGATTAATTAGTAAAAAGTATCGTGTAGAAATTGATGGTGAAGGAGATCTATCTCCTTTTCAAGCTGTAACCACTGCTTTGGCTTCAACAGTTGGTGCATCAAATATTGTTGGCGTACCAGTTGCAATATTCTTTGGCGGTCCGGGTGCAGTTTTCTGGATGTGGATGACAGCAATTGTAGGTATGGCAACAAAATATGCTGAAGTAGTTCTAGGAGTTATGTATCGCGAAAAAAATGTTAAAGGAGAATTTGTTGGTGGACCTATGTACTACTTAAAAAATGGTTTAAAATCAAAATTCTTAGGGAATGCTTATGCATTTTTGTTCATGTTAACAATCATCTCAGGAATTATGGTACAAGCAAATTCAGCCGCTGGTAGTGCTGAAAACTTAGGAATAACACCAACAGTTTCAGGAATTATTATTACAGGTATCGTTGGAGTTATTGTATTTGGTGGTGTTACTAGAATTGGTAAAGTATCAGAAAAATTTGTTCCTTTGATGGCAGGTTTATACGTTATAGGTGCATTAGGAATCATCGTAGCAAATATTACAACAATCCCAAGTGTTTTTGGCATGATCTTTGCTGATGCCTTTACTGGTAGAGCTGCCGTAGGTGGATTCGCCGGTAGTACTTTAGCAATGACTTTGAGACATGGCGTAGCTAGAGGAGCTTACTCAAATGAAGCGGGTATGGGTAGTGCACCAATTGCACATGCTTCTGCTAAAACTGATCATCCAGTTCGACAAGGTATGTGGGGTATGTTTAGTGTTTTCTTTGACACCTTATTAATCTGTACTGTGACTGCCTTAGTCGTATTATCAACAGGAATTTGGACAGATGGTACTATTAGTGCTTCTGCAATGCCAGCGCAGGTTTTTACTGACTTCTATGGCCCTTTAGGTGGTATAGTTGTAAGCGCATCCTTGTTATTATTTGTAATTTCAACAATCTATGTTATTTTGTTCTATGGGGAGCGGTTAGCAGAGTATTTATTTGGTTATAAATTCTCTTTAGTTATGCGTGTCGTATACCTTGGCGCTTGTTTCGCAGGAGCAGTTGGTGGCCTTAGATTTGTTTGGATGTTCTTAGATTTGCTATTTGGCTTGTCTGTTATTCCAAATATGATTGGCGTTATAGGCTTAACTGGTGTTGTTGCAAAACAAACAAAAGAATTCTTCACATCTGAAGATTACTATTTAAAAGATATCAGACGCTACAAAGATCTTTCATAAACTTAAACAGAAAAAGCCAGAGTTTCTCCTCTGGCTTTTCACTGTATAAAATAATCTTTTTTTGAAAGATCATCAATACTGTTACTATTCTACTCTTTCACACTATTAACTGTGTATGAATCAACGATACTTAGAGAAATTACAAATCAAAAGCCGAAAAGGCACTACTTTAGTGGTGGAGTTTTAGATTTTTTATTGCTTCATTCAAGTACATAATTGCCAAGTCTTTTCAATCTTACTTCTTAATAAGATTTCTCTTTTCACTTGACATTTTCACTAGATAATATTATGATTAATTTGTAATAATTACAAATTAGTGTATTTTGAGGAGGGAAATTATGAAGTATGAATGTGAACCATGTGGTTATATTTATGATCCTAAAGTAGGCGATCCAGATGGTGGTATTGAGCCAGGTACTGCTTTTGAAGATATTCCAGAAGACTGGGTATGCCCAATATGTGGTGTAGGCAAAGATTTTTTTGTTCCAGCGGAATAATTGATATTAATGGCCTTATCTAGAAAATTCTAGATAGGGCTTTTTAAATACAAAAAATGGCCCAAAAGGCCATTTAAAGTATTTATTCGCTAATTTTTATTGTTGATTCTTGATTAATAAAGGTACTGCCTTTTAATATGACCCTTTCACCAACAAGATTTGCATCTGTATAGATCATTGAATCATAGTTTCCAAGGATATTTATATATACTTTTTTAACTGAATAACCTTCATCTAAAGCTTTATTCACTAAAAATACATAATTTTGACCTTTTTCATTCACGACTGCTGCCTTTGGAATAACAACTTGTTCTTCTAAAAGATCATACTCAATATTTACTTCTGCAAACATCCCAGGTTTTATAGCTAAATCATTATTTTCTAATTCGATTTCAACGGGATAAGTTGTGCCTTCTTTCATCAAAGCAATAGATTTAATAACACCCTCTACTGTCTGATCTAAGGCATTAATCCTTACTTTTGTCTTTTGTCCAACTTTTATTTTAGAAATGTATTCTTCTATAACCCCGGCCTTAAAAATAATTGGATCATTTTTAATAATAGTATAACCATTTTGATTTGTCGCATACATACCATCTTCAATGGTCTTATTTGCTACAATTCCATCAACTGGTGCCTGAACCACTAATTTGTCTTCTTGGTTTCTTAAGTTATCTTTTGTTGAATTGATTTGACCTAAAACATTATCATATTGCAATTTTGCCTGATCGTATTGTGATTTTGAACGATCCAATTGACTTTTAGCAATAGATTCTAAATTATAAAGTGTCAAATTATCTTCATAAGCTTCTTTTGCATCCTCTAAACTTATTCGAGCTTGATTTAATGAAATTTGTAGTTGCTCTAATTGATTATTTTTTGTTGTATTAAAATCTTCTTTGCTTAAAACAAATAATACATCATCTTTTTTAACCATATCTCCAACTTTAAAATTGCTTTCAATAACCTCTCCTGGAGACAATGCTATTGCGTTATAAGTTGCCTTAGGTGATAATTGTCCTATAGCATAAGTTGTCAACGGCACATTTTCAGTTTCAATTTTTCCAACAGTAACAGTTATTTTATCATCTATTACTTCATCACCTACTGATTCATCTTGAGAACAACCAGATAGAATCAATAGAACTAACATAATTAATACTACACTTATATATTTTTTATTCATTCTTCACACCCCTTAATCTTGGAAAATTCCAAATTTATCCTTAATTTTACCCGTTAAATTATCATTAATAATATATATATTTGGAATAATAAACAATGTCAAAACTGTTGATGCAAATAAACCAAATATTATTACATAAGCCATCTGTTCAAAAGTCGGATTTTTTAAAGCCAATGGTAAAACGCCACCCATTGTTGTAAGCGACGTCGCAAGAACAGGCATAAATCTTGTCTTTACGGCTCCGCTAATGGCTTCATATTTATCCTTTCCTTGAGATCTTAAGTAGTTCGCAAAATCTACTAAAACGATGGCATCATTTACGGCAATACCAACTAATGCAACACCACCCATCATAGCATATGCACCGAGAGGATTATTAGTAACAATTAATCCAATAACGACACCTATGAAAGCCAATGGTACACTTATAAGTATTACAAGTGGTTGGGTTAAAGAATTAAATTGTAAGGCAAGTACAATAAACACTAAAATGATCGCTATGATTAAACTTCTTACAATATCACCAATGAGATCGTCTAAGTTTTCAAGTTCTCCACCATCATAGCGTTCAACACCTACTGGCAAATTTATCCCTTTTACTTTTTCATTAAACTCATCAATTACATTTTTAGTATTTACCCCTTGAACGGTCTGCGCTTGTATATAAACAACACGTTCAAGAGACTCATGATTAATAAGAGAAATACCTTCTTCAAAACTTAAATCACATACGTCTGTAAAATTAACACTTTGACCTCTTTGATTTGTAAAATTAATTTTTTCAAAATCTTTAATACTTTCAATTCTTTTATTATCAACATATCCAACAATATCAACTTCATCACTACCATCTTTGAACACGCCTAAATTTGTACCATTAACAGAGTTACTCAGCGTTGTAGCAATCGTTATTGGTGACAACCCTAGATTAGCTGCTTTTTCTTTATTTACATTTATTTTCACTTGTCTTAGACCTGGTGCAGCATTGGAATAAGGATTTCTTACACCATCAATTTCCTTTAAGATTTCTAGATATTGATTTGAATAGTCTTTCAACTCATCAATATTTTTTCCTCTTAAACCAATCTTTATTGGTGCTTCAGTTGGTGGGCCTCCTTGTTGCCGTTGCTCTGATATTCTAAACTCCGCCCCTGGAACACTTTTAAATTTTACAAGTAACTCATTAATGATTTCACTTGTCTCTTTATCTCTATAATCTTCATCGATTAATTCAACCGTCACATTGGCTTCATTGTCTGCAAAACTTCCGATATCCGTATTATAAGATTCAATTTCATCGTATTCAAATAAAACTTTTTCAAAATCATAGACAACAGCTTTTGTATCATTCAACAAATAACCCGTAGGCGTTTCAATTGTTATCGTAAAATTACTAGCCTCTTCTTGAGGGAATGTTTCTAAATCAATAATCCCTAAAGGAATTGTCGCAACGCTTGCAATAAAAACAATTACACTAATGATTACGACTATGCCACGCTTCCATCGATTTTTAATCAGCTGACTCAAAAAATCAACATATTTACTAATAAAATTATGTTCATCTAATTTTTCAGCATTCTTTTCTAAATAACATTGTTTAAAATACATTATTCCAGCAAAAATAATTGCTAGAGTCCATGCCAAAATACCAAATTTACCGTCGATTTCAAATGCAAATAATGTTAATGCGAATATTAATACGACAGAGCCAAATTTGCGTATAGCCCCTTTAACACCTTTACTTCTGTTTCTTTCAGAAATTTTAAATTCTGATAAAAAACGACTTGATAATACTGGCGTAATCGCCAGAGACACAAACAAAGATGCACTGAGTACAAATATTATCGTTAAGGGCAGTGATTTTATTGTTTGTCCTAATGCACCAGACAAACTCGCCAATGGTACAAAAGCCACAACAGTTGTTAAGGTTGCTGCAAGTATCGCCGGCGCTATTTGGTTCAGTCCAACCTTCGCCGCATCTATTTTACCTAACCCCTTATCTCTTAGCCTGTCAATATTTTCCATGACTACAATTGCATTATCAACTAACATACCCAATGCAATAATAAAACCCATTAAAGTTAATTGATTAAATGTTAAGCCTGTATAATGCATTATAATGATACTAATCAACAAGGACAACGGAATGACTGTTGCTACAATTAATGATTCTCTAAAACCAATAAATAAAAATAAAACAACAATTACAACTAATAATCCGCTGACAGCATTTTCAACCACAGAGTCTAAATCCTCTTGTACTTGAACAGAGTCATCTTGAGTGACAAAAAACGTCATACTCGATGGATAAATATTACCTTTACCTGCTTCGATCATGTCTTTTATTTGGTTTCCAATACCAACAGTGTCTGTACCACCGTCTCTAAAAACCGATAAATACACCGCTGGATTAGATCCTGTACTCTTACCTTTAACATTTACATAAAGGGATGAATAACTTTCCACATCAGCGTAGCCATCATATACATTTGAAATATCCTTCAATCGAAGAGTTGCATTGCCACTTGAGGAAATAATTAAATTTCTAACATCCTCTATAGACTCAAAGGCTTCATTTACTCTCAATGAAAAATTTTCGCCATCTAAAGCTTTTCCCCCAATGGGATAATTAATATTTGTGCTTTGTATAGCATTTTTAACAGT
>Ga0209414_1000667_pt1 | contig 16664 bp, 16 predicted proteins | sample LakVidmifraction_4_FD_181154 | JGI IMG/M metagenome (GOLD analysis project Ga0209414, IMG submission 181154) | Hypersaline microbial communities from Lake Vida, Antarctica - Brine Hole Two &gt;0.2 micron (SPAdes) (version 2) | ecosystem: Environmental > Aquatic > Non-marine Saline and Alkaline >... | reverse complement strand
GATTTGTGAATGCCTTGAAAGAATTAAAAGCGCAACTCATTGCCCAAAACCTTAAAATTGACTATTTGTTTTTCGCCTCCAGCTCGGGTGGAACACAAGCCGGATTAATATTGGGAAATGATTTATACAATTTAAATATGAAATTGATTCCCATTGGAATTGACAAGAGCGAAACACAAGGAATGAGCCTTGAAGAAGTGGTTTTTAATATGGTGAATGAAGGAAAAAACCTGTTGAAGATTAAAAAAGAGTATCGTTTGACAGATGTAAAAATCAATCACGATTATAATGAAGCAGGCTATGGAGTCATTACCGAAAATGAAAAATCTGCCATAAAAGAATTGGCAAAAAGTGAAGGAATTCTTTTGGATCCCGTTTATACCGGTCGCGCTTTTTATGCGATGATGGATTATTTAAAAAAAGAGAAAATTCCGTTAAACGCAACTATCCTATTTTGGCACACGGGCGGATTTCCTGCTAATTTTTATTATGCAGACAAATTAATGTGATAAAAAAGTCGATTTAAGTTCCCTGACGACTAGGGGATAAAGCCAAATACCATAAGTTTATAGTTTAAAAATCACTGTAACATTTTCAGGAAATAGATGCCTATTTGAAAACCTAATTTTCACAGCCGTGAGATTTCATTTTTAGCTTTAAACGTGTGAAATATGTAACATTTTTCAAAAGTTATGTAACAACCAATCTTGTCAAAGTGGCGAACTTTACGCATTAAAACTTATAAATTAAAAACAGAGCAAAAAATGAAAGGAAATGCAAAATTAATTACCGTATTAAATTCGCTATTGGCCGATGAACTAACTGCCATAAACCAGTACATGGTACATTCTGAAATGTGCGAAAGCTGGGGTTACGGAAAACTTCATAGCGCTATCCGTTCACAAGCTATGGATGAAATGCATCATGCCGAATGGCTAATTGAACGAATTATTTTTTTGGATGGTGCGCCAACAGTATCAAAACTTAATTCCATAAAAATAGGAAAAACAGTTCCGGAAATCATTAGTAACGACAGTGACGATGAACTTAACGCAGTTCAGGCTTATAATGACGCCATTAAACTTGCCCGTGAGGTTGGCGATCAAATTACTGCCGATTTGTTAAGCAAAATATTGGGTATGGAAGAAGGTCACGCAGATTGGGCTGAAATACAACAAACACAGATGGATCAAATGGGTCTGGAAAATTACTTGATGAATCAAACTATAAATCCGGCGGTTGGCTAATTCATTACCTGTTTTATTTCCTAATTTGAACATCTCCAATTAAAATTTGAGATTGGCGATAACAGACCTCTTTTCAAAAATAAAATCAAAAATGAGATTGTCATTTTTATGTAATTCAAAATAGAAAATAAACAAAAGAAATATAAACGAAGACAGAAGAAGGGAGACAGAAGATGTTAGACGGAGTTTTATGGGTGAATTGAACTTCAAACTCCCTGCTTCAGCCTTCGGTTTATAACCAATAGAACGCTACTAAAAATACAATCCAATGAGACAGCCAGGAAAAAATATCAATATAAAAGCAAATAACATCACCGTCAGTTATAATGATGAAGGTCCGGATAATGCTCCAGTTATCATTTTCATTCACGGTTTTCCATTGAATAAATCCATGTGGGAGAACCAAGAGAAAGCTTTAAAGGATAACTACCGTGTAATTACCTATGACATTCGCGGGCATGGAAATTCCGAATTAGGCGCCATCGATTTTTCGATTGATCTTTTTGTAAAAGATTTGTTGTGTTTTATGGATGCTTTGAAAATTGAAAAAACAATAATTTGTGGTTTATCCATGGGGGGATATATTGCCTTAAACGCCATTGAAAACCATCCCGAACGCTTTAGTGCGCTCATATTAAGTGACACAAATTGTACAGCCGATACTTACGCAGGAAAAGAAAAAAGGATGAATGCTATTAAAAGCATAAAGGAAAATGGTGTAGAAGAGCTTGCTAATTATTTAATCCCAAATTTATTTGCGGCTGAATCTTTTAATAGAGATTTAAAAGAAATTCAAGACGTAAGGGAAATGATTGTAAAAACATCGACACAATCACTATATAATAGTTTGCATGCTTTAGCTGAGCGCAAAGAAACCTGTGGAAAACTTTCAGAAATAAAAGTACCTGTTCTTATAATAGTGGGTACAGAAGATGTTATCACGCCACTGGATGCGGCACGTTTCATGCAAAGTAAAATAAAAGGTTCCCTATTAAGAATTATTGAACATGCAGGTCATTTAAGTAACTTGGAGAATCCTTATGAATTTAATAGCCAACTTAAAAAGTTTGTTAAATCACTAAAATAAAGACTGCTAAAAGACAATAAAAATCGAAAATATGTATAACAATACTACAACTATCAATCAAGAACCTAACAAAATTCAACCGGTTTGCCAAGGTCAAGACTTAAATAGAAATATGGTTTATGAACACCTTGAGAATTATTTAAATTCTAAAATTCTGAAAATCACGATGGTGATTAAAAACCAATATCCTGAGTTATTGGAATTTTTAAATGAAATCCCATTGCCAATTCCAACAGAAAATAATCCGAAAACAACCTTGAATAATCTAAAAAAATATGGTGAATCGCTTAATTCAATATTAACTAAATACAAATTGGAGCATTCCTAAATTTTAAAAAAATAAGTCTATTCGATTAAATCAAATTTCAATGGGATTTTAAAGCGTAAAACGGTGAAAACTTATGCTTATTTAAGGCTATACGGTCTCAATTGCCTCATTTTATAAAACCTGAAATTTCATTTTTTTGAATGAATAATTAAAAACTGATGTCAAAAGAAAAATTACGATCAGAGACCAACTGCCTCAACTGCAATCATGAGGTTGAAAATCGCTATTGCCCTAATTGCGGTCAGCAAAACACTGAGATTAAGATAACTTTTCATCACTTATTTACCCATTTCTTTAAAGACTTAACCCATTACGACAATTCTTTTTGGCGGACAATCATTTACCTGCTTTTTAAACCAGCTGCTGTAAGTAAAGCCTATACTTCCGGACAACGTTTATCGTTTTTACCACCAATGAAATTATATTTTTTTACCAGCTTTGTGACCTTTTTACTGATATCCTTATTTCCTGCTGAAAATGCCAAAATTGCCTTAAACAGTGCGAAAAACAAGACAGAACATGTTGTTCCCGCATTAGACTCATTGAAGATTGATGAAAAAGGTGTAGATGGACTTACTAAAATTGGCATTATCTCCCAGAAAGAAAATGATACTATTAAAAAAATATTGAAGGAGACAAAAGACATTGACCCAAAAAACATTACCGATTTTGGCTACAAAAGCACCAAAGAACTCGATTGGGCCCAAAAAAATGGTAAAGAAGATGAAAAAGTAAGCAAAACAGAATATTGGTTCCTCAAAAAGTGGCTTTCCGTAAAAGAAGAGAATACCAACGAAGAAATTGTTGAAAAATTTGGCCAGTCATTTGTGGCCAATATGCCCAAAGTTTTGTTTATCTATATGCCTGTTTTCGCCTTTATGCTATGGCTTTTTCATGATAAAAAAAGATATTATTTTTATGATCACGGCATTTTTACCTTGCATTTGTTCTCATTTTTGCTTTTAATGATATTGCTGCTCTTTTTTACCGACAAACTTTTTGGTTTATCTGACGCTCCTGTTTTAGGCTGGTTAAATCTAATCATAAAATCTATCGGTATTTTTTGGATGTTGTTCTATTTCTTTCCTGCACACCGTCGTTTTTATGAAGAATCCCATTTCGTTTCCGCATTCAAAAGCAGTGTAGTCTATGCCATTAACATCTTTGTTGTTACCATTTTAATGATACTGTACGCATTGTATACCTACATTAACTTACATTAAAATGAAATCAAATTATTCTTTATGATTTTTTTAAAACCCAATATCATAAAGTGCCAAAATGTGTGAATGATATAAATTATCCTCAGAATTGTGTAATTCTTTCCGTAATGAATAAAATACCTTTGATTGTGAAAATTATTTCACAATAAAAACACCATATCATGAACAAAACAGAAATAAAAGGAAACTGGGATATCCAGAAAGCCAAATTGAAACAAAAATACGCAGATTTAACAGATGATGACTTGATGTATGAAGAGGGTAAGAATGACGAAATGCTTGGAAAACTTCAAGTAAAACTAGGTAAAACCAGAGAAGAATTGGTGAAGTTTATAGAATCGCTTTAAAGGACTGTTTAAATTGTTGATTGATTAATATGTTGACATACGCTCAAAAGTATTTATTTCATATCAATATGACTGTATCCTAATAAAAACAACCTCTTTAAAGAGGTTGTTTTTTATGCATTAATTTTGATTGCATCGACTTCAAAAGGATGAAAAATAAAAAAAGCAGTTTTATAAATAAATTACACTCACAGATTCACCTGAAAAATACTGCTTAATACTCACCAGTACTCAGCAAAACCAGCGTACACGCTTCCTCAAAAGCAATGTTATTTTTTGTCAATAATTTCTGCAGTTCCTCATTTTCGGTTCCTGGATTAAAAAGCACGCGTTTCGGATTTAAAGCCAAGATATAGTCATAATAACTTACCTGATTTTTTCTATTTAAATACAATGTTATCGTATCAATATCTTCAAACAATACTTTTTCTTTTGAGATTTTTACGCCACTAACTTCCCCTTCTTTATTTCCTATCGCTACTACGGTATGCCCATGAGTGGTTAACTTCTGGATTGCCAAATAAGAATATCTGCTAGGATTTGTTGAGGCTCCTATAACCAGTGTTCTTTTTATCATCCTCCAAAATTAGCAAAAGTTTAGGAAATAATGTAACATAATTTAAAGTTTAGAGTCTATTATAAACGAAAACATAACTTAAAGATGATGATCAAAAATTTGGTAAAAAAAAGCAAGAGAAAGCAATGAAGAAAAGGAAAGTAGCAGGTTTCTAAAAAAACTTTATGATATTGTTTACATTTAATTAACTAATTATTAACGCGTTAAAGATTTTAAAGCAATAAATTTGTACTTGTAATTAATACTATGCCTATAAAGCATTCAAATGCTGTAAAAATAATAAGAGAATATTATAATTATTTGAATTAGTTAATTAATAATCTTTTTAATAAAGCCTCTAAACTTGCATTTTAGAGGCTTTTATTTTTTCCTATCCCCAGCCCTTTCCCAAGGAAAGGGAGTTCGATTTAACCTTGACAGAAAAATATTTGTTGTCTTTAATAGTTGCTTTTTTTAATAACTTCTAATATTTAATATTTTCATAATCCCCCCTTCGCGGGTTCGGGGGCTTTTTACCATCTAATAATTACGCTTCCCCAGGTAAATCCACTACCAAATGCAGCCAATACCACAATATCATTGTCTTTAATTTTTCTCTTTTCCCAAGCTTCTGATAATGCAATAACAATAGATGCCGCAGTGGTATTACCATATTGCATAATGTTGTTATATACCTGATCATCATTCAATCTGAATTTTTTCTGAACAAATTGGGAAATACGTAAGTTTGCCTGATGTGGAATAAATAGATTAATATCAGCAGCAGTTAAATTATTTGCTTCTAAACCTTCATTTATAACTTCCGAAAAACGAACAATCGCATGTTTAAAAACAAAAGTTCCGTTCATATATGGGAAGTATGACTCATCATTTTCGTCATTCTCTGCTAAAATTTCAGGAACCCAATGTTTAATGCTCGGAGCCGATACAATTAATTCTTCGGCATGTTTTCCTTCAGAATGCAAGTGAGTAGATAATATCCCTTTGTTGTTGTCTTCTGTTCTGGATAATACTGCCGCTCCTGCTCCATCACCAAAAATTACCGTAACACCTCTGCCTCTGTCTGTTTTATCCAATCCGCCCGAATGAAATTCAGAGCCAACCACCAATACGTTTTTATACATTCCGGTTTTAATAAACTGATCAGCAACAGAAATTGCATAAACAAAACCAGAACATTGGTTTCTAACATCAAGCGCGCCTATTGTTCTCATATCAAGCATTTCCTGCAATTGAACACCGCATCCAGGGAAATAGTAATCTGGACTCAAAGTTGCAAAAACTATAAAATCTATGTCATCTTTTGTAAGTCCGGCCCTTTCAATCGCAATTCTTGCAGCTTTTACGCCCATAACAGCAGACGTATCTTCACTTCCTTCCGGAATCCATCTTCGTTCTTTAATTCCAGTTCTTTCCTGAATCCACTCGTCGTTGGTATCCATCATTTTAGATAAATCATCATTCGTGACAATATTGTCTGGAACGTAGAAACCAAGACCCGTTATTTTAGAATTATACATAATTTAAGTTTTATAACTATATTTTTATCAAACTTACTAAAATCAAAAACTATTTACAACATTAATTTTACGATGTTCATAACTATTTTATTGCTAATTTTAGATAAAATATAAAATATAACTCATTAATTATTAATCACATAACTCTTATATGTAAATTGTTCAAAATACGATATTCAACCAAAAATAAAAATGACCAAACCAAAAGATAACATAACAACTCCGCTAAAAACACCTAATTTAGAATTATCCTTCATCAATTTAAATAATTTAAATGATTTGTTTGATTTAAGATCTAAGCTCATGTTGCTAAATTTGTTGAAAAAGAAGCAGACAAAAGTAAAGGAGTCACCAAGAAATTTATTCAAAATAATTGAAAAAGGGATTTAGAATAATGAGTTTTAATAAACAATAATGTACATTTAACATGAATTATTAACTTGTAAACAAATGAATTATATTTCTTGTTTTTAATAAATTATTATTTACTTTAATCTATACTATTTTGTAATTTGGTAGCTAAAATTAATCAATTAACAAACACTATATGAAAAATCTATTTTTTACAATTTTGTTATTGCTGAGTACCTTTATGTATTCACAAGAAAACTTAACCTATCAAAAGCCTCCAAAAGAAATTTTAGAGCTTGTTGAAGCACCTTTAGCTCCAATCATGAGAATGGATGATAAAGGTGAAAACTTTATTTTTTTATACCGATCGAATTTTAAAACCATTGATGAACTTTCTGAAACTGAAATGCGTTTAGGTGGCTTAAGAATTAATCCAATAACCAATATTAGTAGCCGTGAGCGTTATTATAACACTGTAAAAGTAAGAGTTGGAAGAAATAATAGAGAAGAAACACCTGCAGGTTTACCAAAAAATGGAAGATTTTCTAATTTTTCATGGTCGCCTAACCAAAAAATGATGGCTTTTACAAATACTGTAAATACGGGTGTTGAACTTTGGATATTAGATATTGAAGGCAAATTAGCCAAAAAAATTACAGAAGCGAATTTAAATGCTAATACTGGTAATCCGTTTTCATGGTTTAAAGACAGTGATGCATTATTGGTTAAAACCATTTCAAAAGATAAAAAACCTTTGATTGATACCAAGACAGCTGTTCCAACTGGGCCAACAGTTTCTGTAAGCGAAGAAGGTGTAAAAGCACAAAACAGAACCTATCAAGATTTACTTAAAAATCCTAGTGACGAAAATAATTTTGAGCAATTAACAATTTCAGAATTGTATAAAGTTACTATAGACGGACAAAAATCAGTATGGAAAGAAAATGCGATATATGACGATTTATCGTTTTCACCCGATGGTAATTACATTATGGTTACAACTATAGAAAAACCTTTTTCATATTTAGTTCCATACAATAGATTCCCTTCAAAAACAACTATTTATGACACTCAAGGAAAACTTGTAAAAATCATATTGGAAGTGCCTTTAATTGAAGATTTACCTCAAGGCTTTATGGCTGTTAGAACTGGAAAACGAAATATTTCTTGGAGAGGCGACAAACCTGCAACCCTTACTTGGTGTGAAGCTTTAGATGGCGGTGATCCTGAAAAAGAAGTTGAATATAGAGATGAAGTTTTTGAATTAAATGCTCCTTTTAATGGTAATTCAACTTCAATATTAAAAACTATTGGAAGATTTTCAAGAATTATATGGGGAAATGAAACTACTGCTATTGCAAACGATTATTGGTGGAATACGAGAAATACAAAATCGTATATTTTTAACCCTTCAAATAACAGTATAAAACCAGCCATTATTTCCGACAGAAATTATCAAGATACTTATAGCGATCCAGGAAGTTTTATTACTAAAAGAAATGAATTTGGACGTAATGCATTAACATTGGTTGAAGGCAATGCTTATTTAATAGGAGATGGTTATAGTGAAAATGGGAAATTTCCATTTGTTGATGAAATGAATTTAAATACATTAAAAACTACCCGTTTATATCAGTCTAATTTAACCGATCAAGTTGAAAGTATTATTGACGCTTTAAATATTAACAAAGGAGAATTAATTGTGAGAATTGAATCCAAAAATGAATATCCAAACTATTTTATTCGAAACATCAAAAAACGTATAGGCTTAATTCCTTTAACCGATTTTGAAAACCCTTATAAAAGTATTCAAAACGTTTATAAAGAAGTCATTAAATATAACCGTGAAGATGGTTTAGAATTGTCTGGCACATTATACTTGCCTACAAATTATGAAAAAGGCAAAAAGTATCCAATGGTTATGTGGGCATATCCACGTGAATATAAAGACAAAAGCAGTGCCGGTCAAAGCACTTCAAACTCAAATGAATTTACCTATCCAAATTATGGCTCTCCAATTTATTGGGTAACACGCGGTTATGTTGTTTTAGATGATGCTTCTTTCCCTATTGTTGGTGAAGGTGATACAGAACCAAATGATAGTTTTATAAAACAATTGGTAGGAAATGCAAAAGCCGCCATTGATGCTGTTGATAATTTAGGTTATATAGATCGAACAAAAGTTGCGGTTGGTGGACATTCATATGGTGCATTTATGACTGCTAACTTATTATCTCACTCCAATTTATTTGCTGCCGGAATTGCACGAAGTGGGGCTTACAACCGAACTTTAACTCCTTTTGGTTTTCAAAGTGAAGAACGAAACTATTGGGAAGCGCCTGAAATTTATTACAACATGTCGCCTTTTATGCATGCAGACACAATGAAAACACCATTACTACTAGTTCATGGCGAAGCAGATAACAACTCTGGAACATACCCATTACAAAGTGAGCGTTACTTTAATGCTTTAAAAGGGTTAGGCGCACCAGTCCGTTTGGTAATGCTTCCAAAAGAAAGTCACGGTTATAGTGCTGAAGAATCTATTTTACACATGCTTTGGGAACAAGACCAATGGCTAGAAACTTATGTAAAAAATAGAGAAACAGCAGAAAAGCCAATTATTCAAAAAGAAAAAGAAATGAAACATTAATTTTGAAGCATCATTAAAAAAGGCAGCGAGAAGCTGCCTTTCTTAAAATATTTTCATAACCTCATCAAGTTGTTTTCGTTGAATATCAGGAACATATGCTTTTTCAGCAGGATATCCAACCGGAAGCAATAAAAAAGCACGTTCGTTACTTGGTCTTTTCAATATTTTTTCTAAAAAACGCATAGGACTTGGTGTATGCGTTAAAGTAACCAAGCCTGCATTGTGAATGGCAGAAATTAAAAATCCACACGCCAAACCAACCGATTCATTTACATAATAATTTTGATGCTTAATCCCATTTTTATCAATTTCAAAAGGGCGTTTAAAAACGACAACTAAATAAGGTGCAGTTTCTAAAAAAGGTTTATTCGCATCGGTTCCTAAATGTTTTAAATCATTCAACCATTCATCACTCATTCGTTCACTGTAACTTTTTCGTTCTTCTTCTTCAGCAGCTTCTCTAATTTTTTTCTTTAATTCCGCATTTTTAACAACACAAAAAGTCCAAGGTTGTTTGTTTGCTCCTGACGGAGCCGTTGATGCTGCTTTTATAATATTTTCAATAACTTCAAATGGTACTGATTTCTCTGAAAAATGACGCACGGATCTGCGTTTATTTAACCGTTCATAATACTTTTTGGATCTGTTTATCATTTCATCTTCAGAAAAAATCTCCTGATGATATCTAATATGTTTATGTCCGTCAATTAAAATATAATCGTCTGTTTTCATCATTTATAAAAATTAAGATTCCTTTAGTGGAATTTTACTCATGGCATATTCCGTAATTGCTGTTATTGATAGGGATGGATTTACACCTGGATTTGCTGAAATCATAGAACCATCGCAAATCATCATATTTTTATACCCAAATACATTACAATGTTTATCTATAACACCTTCTGAAGCATTTTCTCCCATAACAGCGCCTCCTAAAATATGAGCAGTTGTTGGCGTACCAAGCAACACATCTGTAAAATTAGCGTAAGGAATTCCGTTTACAATTTTTCCGAATTTTTTCCCCAATGTTAACGCTTCCGGAATAAATGCATTCGGTTTTTGTCCTTCCTCCTTTTCTGTTTTCATACGGGTAATTTTACCAAGTTTAATGCGAAGCGTACTGTCTAATGTTTGCATAAATAATAAAACAGTAGTTCTTTTTGCGTAATTTTTGACAAAAATGGTTTTCATCAATTTTATTGGATGTTTTATAACCAACCCAAAAATCCCCAAAATCCTAACCGCTCCAAATTTATGATGAATAACAGGTATGGTGAGCATTCTGAAAAAGCTTGAACCTTCTCCGTAACGAACAGGCTCTAAATGGCTGTTTTCATCGGTATGCAAAACAGCTCCAATTGCCAATCCTTTTGAAAAATCTTTTGAATGTTTTTCTGTTGAAGTCACCAATAATAAAGATTCATTATTTGTGCGAATATTGCAACCCGCCTTTTCTGATAAATTTGGCAATGATTGTTGTTTAAGCTTTATCAGCAAAGGAACTGTACCTAAAACGCCACCTGAGAAAATTATACCTTTTGCAGTAAAACTACCATTTTCCTTTTTCCCAATGCTCGATTTAAATTCAATTTTATAGCCATCAGAACCATCTTCATTCCCAATAACTGAAACATTGTACACTTCCTTTTCAGCCAAAATTTCAGCCCCTAACTGTTGTGCCAAGTACAAATAGTTTTTATCTAAGGTATTTTTAGCATTGTATCTGCAACCTGTCATACACGCCCCACAATGTGTACAGCCAGTTCTATCCGGTCCTTTCCCTCCAAAATAAGGGTCCGCAACAGTACGTCCCGCTTCCCCAAAAAACACCGCTACTTTTGCAGCTTCAAAATGCGTTTCTTTCCCAATTTCTTTGGCTATTTCTTTAACAACATTATCCGCTGCATGCAATTTTGGATTGGTTGCCGCACCCAACATTTTATAAGCAGTATCATAATGTGGTTTGAGTTCTTCCTCCCAATTGTTTAATGTTGCCCAACTTCCAGAAATGAAAAAATTCCTTTTGGGAATTGGCAATGTATTCGCATAAGTCAAAGAACCTCCACCAACACCAACACCTGAAAGCACGGTAACATGATTTAAAAATGTCATTTTAAAAATGCCTTTCATTAGCAATTTGGGTTCCCAAATCCATTTTTTTAAATCCCAATTCGTTTTAGGAAAATCTTCACTTTTAAACCATTTTCCTTTTTCTATGACCAAAACTTTATAACCTTTCTCTGACAAGCGCAACGCGCTCACAGATCCACCAAATCCGCTTCCAATAATCACGTAATCAAAATCCAGTTGTGCCATTTCTTTTTAATTTGAAAATTTAAATTTCTAAAATTTTTATGGCTTACTTCTGCCACTTTTGTAATTTTTATAAAATTACATGAACGAATATACATAAATATCCCAATTCAATATTTATTGTCTTGCCAATTTGTCACCTTTAACACTTTGGTATTTTTTTTGACTAACCTTTGACTATTAAAAGAAGACAAATTAATTAAAACCTAAAAAAATATGGCAAAAGGAAATATTAAAGTAACGGCTGAAAATATTTTTCCCATTATTAAAAAATTCTTGTACTCAGATCACGAAATATTTTTGCGTGAGCTGATCTCCAATGCAACAGATGCTACTTTGAAATTAAGACATTTATCCACTTTAGGCGAAATTAAAGGTGATATAGGAAATCCCATTATTGAAGTAAAAGTTGATAAAGAAAAAAAGGAAATTAGAATTATTGACCAAGGTGTTGGAATGACTGGTGATGAAGTGAAAAAATACATCAACCAGATTGCTTTTTCAGGCGCTGAAGAATTTGTTGAAAAATACAAAGACAAAATGGAAGATAGCGGAATCATCGGTCATTTCGGATTGGGATTCTACTCGTCTTTTATGGTTGCCAAAAAGGTGGAGATTTTCACAAAATCTTTTGAGGAAGATGCGAAAGCAGTACGCTGGGAATGTGACGGAAGTCCGCAATATATTTTGGAAGAAGTTGAAAGAGCAGAACGTGGAACAGAAATAGTGTTGCATATTGCCGATGATTCGACAGAATTTTTGGAAGAAAGTAAAATCAGCCAACTTTTGACCAAGTACAATAAGTTTATGCAAATTCCAATTAAATTTGGAACGCGTGAAGAAACATTACCTTTGGCTGAAGATGCTCCTGAAGATGCAAAACCAGAAAAAATTACGGTTGAAAATATTATAAACAATCCCAATCCGGCTTGGACAAAAATTCCGGCCGATTTAAAAGAGGAAGATTATGCCGATTTTTACAAAGAATTGTATCCAATGCAATTTGAAGAACCTTTATTTCATATTCATTTAAATGTTGATTATCCGTTTAATTTAACCGGAATTTTATATTTTCCAAAGCTGACAAAAAATATTGATCAGGCAAAAGATAAAATTCAACTATATCAAAATCAAGTATTTGTAACCGATAACGTGGAAGGAATTGTGCCCGACTTTTTACAAATGCTTCGTGGTGTTATTGATTCACCAGATATTCCTTTAAATGTTTCCCGATCGTATTTGCAAAGCGATGCTTCCGTTAAAAAAATAGCGAGCTACATCACGCGAAAAGTAGCTGATAAACTCATCAGTTTATTTAAAAACGACCGTAAAGCTTTCGAAGAAAAATGGAACGATATTAAAATTATTATTGAATACGGAATGCTTTCCGAAGAAAAATTCTTTGAAAAGTCTGACAAATTTGCATTATATCCAACTGTTGACAATACCTATTTTACTTTTGAAGAATTAGAAGAAAAAATAAAACCACTTCAAACGGATAAAGACAATAAGTTGATTGTTTTATATGCTTCTGATGTAAAATCGCAACACAGTTACATTGATGCCGCGAAAGAAAAAGGATACGAAGTTTTATTGTTAGATTCTCCTATTGTTTCGCATTTGATTCAAAAAGTGGAAGGGTCAAAGGAAAATATACAATTTGCTCGTGTAGATGCTGATAATATTGATAATTTAATCAATAAAGACGAAGCTAAAATAAGTAAACTTTCTGATGCTGAAATAGAAACGCTTAAGCCTATTATTGAAGAAGTAATTCCTAAAAAAACCTATACGGTTCAACTGGAAGCAATGGATTCAAATGGAAATGCGTTTATTATTACACAACCTGAGTTTATGCGCAGAATGAAAGAAATGCAAGCTACAGGTGGCGGCGGATTTATGGGAATGGGTAATTTCCCTGAAATGTATAATTTGGTCGTAAATACCAACAATGAATTGGTGGGTAAAATTTTAGCCACCAAAACCAAAAAGAAACAAGAAGCTTTAATTAAACAAGCGTTTGATTTGGCAAAACTTTCCCAAAACTTATTGCAAGGTGAGGATTTGACAAATTTTATTAAGCGAAGTTTTGAATTGATTAAATAATAGTTTAACAAACAATTAGTAAAATGCCTCAATAGTTATTGAGGCATTTTTTATTACTTTTATCGGCGGATTTATAATCTGCAATATTTGGCATTTTTATTGCAGCTATCTATGAAATAAAAACTGAAAATGAACAACTCCTTAAAATTAATACTTCCAATACTTTTAATTAACTTATTTTCAGTTAATTCATTTTCACAAAGTGATACCGCTAAATCCAATAAAATGGATAATGAAGCCAGCATTCTGAAAAGCAAAACCCCCATAAAAGCTACTTTCGAAAACACAAAAACTGCGCCTTCATCTCCAAATTTCAATTTAAAAATTGATGAAAAATTAAATACAAACGCCATTGATAAAAATTTGGAAGAAAACAAATCAGCTTCAAAAAATCATAACTTTTTGATGGAAACATTGCCAGAAGACAATGATATTATAGGTTTAAAATACTGGAAAGGCCAAGATGTGACCCATAAGAAACTGGAAAGTAATTTTAGTTTAGGAACTGTTAAAAGCACCACAAAAACAGTTAAAATTGAGTGCAGGGACTTTGGTTTGGTTGATGGAGATCGTATTCAAATTTTCTTAAACAACACTATTGTGAGCGCTAATATTGGATTGAAAGGAAATTATTTTGTAGTGTATCTCAATTTAGAAGAAGGTTACAATAGAATAGATTTCCAGGCCTTAAACCAAGGGTATACTGGTCCGAATACTGCCGAGATGACTGTTTATGACGCAAATGGAAATATAATTTCCTCTAAAGAATGGCATTTGGCAACTGGAGAAACTGCCACACTTGGCATTATTAAAAAATAAAAAATTTATGATTTTAGCAGCATCCGGCATTATTTTAAAAGATAAAAAAACACTGTTGCTTCAACGATCAAATTACACAGAAAATTATCCGGAATATTGGGGTTGCCCAGGAGGAAGAGCCGAAGAAGGAGAAACCGCAAAACAAAATGTGATACGGGAAGTTAAAGAAGAATGCAATTTAGATTTTACGCCTACCGAAATAATTAAAACAGGAATATGGCAGGACCGATACTATTATCGATTTTTGGGAAACTGGAGCGGAAAAATAAAAATTCAGGAACTTGAGGTATTGGATTACAATTGGTTTTCATTTCGAGATGCATCACAACTTAAATTGGCTTTTGATTATCGAGAAATTATAGAATTTCTTTACAAGAATCGACAATTACTATAAAAGAATTATTAAAATTATTCATACACATATTGTCCCGAACGGCATTGAAAATATTCGACTGCAAAATTATGCTCCGGAAATATTTTATAGTTTTATCCCGTCATACAGCGGCATAAAAAAAGCCATTAAACGAGGGCAGATTTTAATCAATGGTGAAATTGCCCAAACAGGAACTTATGTGCAATTTGGTCAGGTTATCGATTTACTTGAAACACCACAATCACAACCCAAAATATTTGAACTTCAATTAGAAGTGTTATATGAAGACAGTTATATGGCTGCAATTCATAAACCTGCCGGATTTTCGGTCAGCGGAAATGCCTATAAAACGATTTACAATTCGTTGCCCTTTAATTTGCAAAAAAGTTCAGAACTCGATGCACTTCCATGGCCAACACCAGTTCACAGATTAGACAATCAGACTTCAGGAATATTGTTGATTGCCAAGACAAAAACCGCACAAATTGAATTGGGAAACCAGTTTGAAGATCACACGATTCAAAAAAAATATGCAGCTGTTGTAATTGGTAAGGTCATTTCAAACAACCCAATTAAAACACCAATTGAAGAAAAGGCTGCTGAAACAAATTTTGAAGTTGTTAGTGTGGTAAATTCTCTAAAATACAAGCATTTGTGTTTTTTAAATGTGTATCCTAAAACAGGAAGAACACATCAAATAAGAATTCATTTGGCCAGCATTGGCCATCCAATTTTTGGTGACAAATTATATGTTGAAGAGAAAATGCTTCATAAAGGAAAAGGACTTTTTTTATGTGCTTTAGAAATTTCATTTCTGCATCCAAAAACTTCCAAAGAAATTACACTTAAAATACCCGTTCCTCACAAATTTGAATCCTTACTTCAACACGAAAAAAAACGTTGGGAAACGTATAACTTTTAATTAATCGAATAAATCGTTTAATACTTTCGCCAAACGAATACCTCCTTTTTGCAGTTGAGAACGCACCAACCCAAAATTTTCATACATATAATTGTAGCTTAATTTTTCACCAACCACTGTTGAAGCATACGCTTTAATAGCATATGTTTGAGTTTCATTTGCCCAATCAGCAATAGTGCCTTGCTGCAAATATTTTACTTGTTCTTTAGAAATTCTATCAGCATTTACAGCCATTTCCGAATAAGTCATTTGAAAACTGTCAATCATTTTAGAATCCCAAACTGAATGCAAATTTGTGCCATCATTAAACCATTGAACTTGTATGGTATTTCCCCCTTTATCTTCTGCCCTGCCAACGTGCATTGGCTGGTGTAAATCGCCCATAAAATGAACCAATAATTTTAAGTAAAATGCTTTATCCTCTTTTGAAGCATTTTTGTCTAAAATAACAGATTTACATTTCTCTATTCCTGTTACCAAATCGCCGTCAGGGTTCTTTTCTGAGTCTTCGTATTTCACGCCAAAAGGCATATTTACATAATGCCACGAATAAAATTCCCTGTAACGCTTATCCGATTTAATATCATCTCCAAAAGTGGATACCAAGGCCAAACTTTGTCCGTCCAAAATTTTTGATATTTCACGTTTTGTTTTTGCTTCTAAATAATTTTCAGCGATTTTCCCAACTGTTCTATGACCTGTTTGTCCCCAATCTGGATTATTTGCATTTCCTGTTAAAAAAGTTACTAAAAAAACGATTAAAATATAAGTTGATTTCATTGTCTATTATTTTTCAGC
>Ga0209414_1000666_pt1 | contig 16666 bp, 17 predicted proteins | sample LakVidmifraction_4_FD_181154 | JGI IMG/M metagenome (GOLD analysis project Ga0209414, IMG submission 181154) | Hypersaline microbial communities from Lake Vida, Antarctica - Brine Hole Two &gt;0.2 micron (SPAdes) (version 2) | ecosystem: Environmental > Aquatic > Non-marine Saline and Alkaline >... | reverse complement strand
GATCCCTTACCGATAGCGGGATGACCAGTTCTCTGATCCGAACAAAGAAACCCGATGCGACGGACTATTCCACCGTTTTCTTTGTTAATCTTTTAATGAGTCTTTTGGTGTACGGCATTATTTATTTTAGTGCACCATTTATAGCAAAATTTTATGGCCAGCCTATTCTTATTGAGATTATTAGGTTGTATTGCCTAATTTTTTTGTTGATTGCTTTTTCAGCGGTACAGTTGGCAATCTTGACAAGAGAAATGAAGTTTAATCAAATCACTAAAATCAATTTTCCCAGTACGGTAATTGGAGTTTCTGTTGGTCTATATCTTGGTTATAATGATTACGGTGTTTGGAGCATAGTTTGGATGTATCTGGTTACAGAAGCGATTAGATGCATTTTACTATGGACTTTATCGGGTTGGAAACCAAAATTTATTTTTTCTAAATCTAAATTTAAATTTCACTATAAGTTTGGTTATAAATTAATGCTTTCCGGTCTTTTAGATACTGGTTTTAAAAACATATACAATATTTTAATCGGAAAATTTTTCTCAGTACAAACCTTGGGTTACTACGAGCGGTCCAAACAATTTAGTGAATATCCTTCATCTACGTTAACCGGAGTAATAGGAAAAGTCACCTATCCCATGCTTTCAGAAATTCAAGATGATCCCATTCGTTTGGAAAATGTGTATAGAAAATTAATACGAATCTCCTTCTTTGTTATAGCACCTTTGATGCTGGGAGGGGCTGCAATAGCAAAACCATTATTTTTACTGGTTCTAGGAGAAGAATGGTTGCCCGCGGTATTATTTTTTCAGATCCTAAGTTTGGCTATGATGCTTTATCCAATTCATTCATTTAATCTGAATATTCTCCAAGTTTATGGACGGAGCGATTTATTTCTAAAATTAGAGATTATAAAAAAATGTATTATTACTGTCTCTATTGTCGTTGCTTTTCAATTTGGCGTCATAGGTTTAGTGTGGTCTAGTGTTTTTACGTCTTTTGCAGCTCTTGGTGTGAATATGTTTTATTCCAGTAGACTAATACACTACCCAATTCAACAACAAATTAAGGATTTAAGTTTAACTCTTATCCTTGCAATAATGATGGCTGTTTTAATGTACCAGATTACTAATCTATTACCTAGTACTTTACCTATTTTACAGTTAGGAATAGCTGCTAGCTTTGGGGTGATTTTTTATGGTGCCATCAATTATTTCAACAAAAAAAGTCCCTTACATCAAGCCTTATGGTTAATAAAAACAAGAAATTCATGATCCCGGTAACAAAAACATATTTCCCTCCTCTGGAAGAGTACCAAGAACAGGTAAAACGGATATGGCAGAATGAATGGTTGACCAACCGTGGCGAATTGGTAAAGGAACTGGAGGAGAAAATTAAAACTCAATTAAACACCTCTAATATCACCTTAACCACAAACGGTACCTTGCCCATTCAAATCGCCTTAAATGTTTTGGCGAAGCGCGGAGAGGTTATAACTACACCTTTTAGTTATGTAGCGACCACTTCGGCCATTGTTTGGGAACATTGTACCCCGGTTTTTGTGGATATTCATCCGGAATATTTGACGATAGATGAAGGGAAGATAGAAGCAGCTATCACAGCTAAAACAACCGCAATTCTCGCTACGCACGTTTTTGGAAATCCTTGTCATGTAGAAGAAATTGAAAAAATAGCTAAAAGGCATAATTTAAAAGTTATTTACGATGCGGCGCATTGTTTTGGTGTGGAATATAAAAATGTAAGCCTATTTAATTATGGAGATGTAAGCACATGTAGTTTTCACGCTACTAAAATTTTTCATACCGGAGAAGGTGGTGCATTGTTCTGTGAGGATGAAGAGTTGAATCATAAGCTTTTTTATAGCCACAATTTCGGTCATAAAACAGCAACAGATTTTCACGGGGTTGGTATTAATGCAAAGATGAGTGAATTGCAAGCGGCGATGGGGTTGACTGTTTTACCATATATGAATGAAATATTCAAGGCCCGAAAAGAAGTGGTGGATTTTTACAATGAAAACCTAGATTTTTCCAAACTTAAAAAATTAAAAATAAGGGAGGGAACAACCTGGAATTATAGCTATTATCCGGTTATTTTTGAAAGTGAAGAAGCACTTCTAAAAGTTCAGTGTGATTTAAATGAAAAAGGAATTTATCCGAGACGATATTTTTATCCATCTTTAAATACATTGAATTACGTGGATAAAATAAAAATGCCGGTTTCTGAAAATGTTGCGGGGCGGGTGATATGTTTGCCACTTTATAAAAACATAAACATCCATAAGTTAAGGGAATTGAGTGAAATAATTAACGGAGGAACATGAAAGTAGTTATTTTGGGTATAGGGAATTATGCAGAGCCAATGATCGAATTATGTATAGAGTGCGGGCATTCTATACAAGGTTTGTATCATTTTAATAAAGAAAGAACCGGCGAAAAAGTATTGGATTATGAAATTTTGGGAGATTATCAAGATTTTATTGATAATAATAATCAGGGGAATGTAGTCGTTGCAGTAGGTAATAATAAAATAAGAAACGAAAAATTGAACTTTTTTAGAGATTTAGGCTATTATACAATTTCATTGATTCATCCTACCGCCTACGTATCAAATTCTGCCATTTTAGGCACAGGTGTTTATATTCATGCTAGAGCGTTTGTATGGACCAAAACCCAAATTGCTAATAATGTTATCATAAGTCCGAATGCTATGGTAGCACACCATGTTAAAATTGGTGAAGGTTGCTTAATAAGTGCAAATTCAATGGTTGGGTCTTACGTAAATGTAAAAGAAAGAGTTATGATTGGAATTAATGCGGGAATAGTTTCCAAAGCATTAACAATAGGCTCTGATGCTATAATTGGAGCCAATTCAATGGTAATAAATAATGTAGAACCGAATGATGTAATGGTTGGAACCCCGTCAAAATCCAAATGACAATATGAATAAAAAAATAATGGTAACCATATGTTGTACTGCCTATAATCACGAAAAGTTTATAGGAAAAGCTATTGAAGGATTTTTAATACAGGAAACGAATTTTAACGTGGAAATATTAATAACAGATGATTTATCCACTGATAAAACCTCAGAAATTTTAAAAAAGTATGAAGAAGAAAATACTTCCTTGAAAGTTATTTATAATAAACAAAATCAGTATTCTATTGGAAAAAAACCTTTATTTAATCAACTTCTTCCTTCTGCTCAAGGTAAATATATTGCACTTTGCGAAGGAGACGATTATTGGACCGATCCCTTGAAACTCCAAAAACAAGTGAGTTTTTTAGAGAAACATAAAGACTATTCTTTATGTTTCCATAATGCTAAAATTATTCAAGAAGACTTTGATCTTAGTCATATATTTGCAAATTTGGAAACCCGAGAATACAAAGGGAAGGAAGTATTAGAAGAATGGACGATACCAACCGCATCTGTAGTTTTTCGAAAAAGTGATCTGGTAATAGAAAATTTAATAAATCCCAATTATCTTTTTGGAGATATTATTTTGTTTCTGACGTTATGTGAAGAGGGAAAGCTTTATTGTATTAATGAAGTGATGTCGATTTATAGAAAGCATTCTGAAGGCATAGTTATAAGTGGCGGGAAAAGTTTACTTAGGACCAAGCAATTCATAAAACATCATCAAGAAATTAAAAAAAACTTTGGGGGAAAATATTGTCTTATAGAGGAAGATATTTTAAGTAAAATTTTTTTGAGTTTGTCTAAAAAGCAATTAGTTGATTTTAATCCTAAGTTTTTATCATCGTTTTTTAAAGCTTACAAAGAAAACAAAAAGATCTTTTTTAAAAATTTTTTAAAGGTTTATTTAAAGGTTTATTTAAAGGCATAGTAGCATAAATATTTCTGCTGTTTTTTTTAATTCCCAAGATGGCTATGGCAATCTCAAAACCTCAAAACTCGCTTTTTATCTTTAATTCAATGCAGCCTCTACTAATTATCAACAAAACCCAATTCGGTTATCACACGGATTATTATAAATATTCCGAGTATTTAAAAGATGACTTCAGTATAACTTTTTTATGTTTTGACTCTGGATTAGAGAAATTAACTATGCCAGACATTAATGTTAAATATGTACCCAACAGTGGTTCAAGAACTATTCGTGGAATTCGTTTTATCCTAATAGCTTTGATCTCAATCTTAATGCATAAAGGAAAAATATTTATACACTACTTTGAAAAGTGTCATATTTTAAAAAAGGCTTTTCCTAAAAAAAAAATGATCTTGGATATTAGGACTTTATCAGTTAATCAAACCATGCAGAGTCGAGAAAATTATAATAAACAAATGAAAGCTAGTTGTAGCCTTTTTGATTTCGTTACTGTAATATCTAAAGGACTACAGGAAAAGCTAGAACTAGACAATTCGAAATCTTCAATAGTTTCACTTGGATCGGATGTTATTTCAGATACCGACAAAAATTTTGACACCCTGAAATTATTATATGTTGGGACATTGAATGGAAGAAAAATTTCAGACACTGTAAAAGGTGTTTCGCTATTTTTAAAACAAAATCCTAAAATTAATTTAACATATGATATAATTGGGGATGGAAAAGAATTTGAGGATATCAAGTTACTCATTCAAGAATTAGGTGTTGGTGATATTATTAAATTATATGGTAGAATTCCGCACTTTAAACTAAAGCCTTTTTTTGATACTGCTAATGTTGGTATATCATACATTCCAATGACGGAATATTATGAGCATCAACCTCCAACGAAAACTTTTGAATATATCCTGTCAGGAATGCCGTGTATTGCAACTAAGACACTGGAAAATAAAAAGATCATCACTGTTGAAAACGGGATTTTATGCAGCGATACTCCGATGAGTTTTGTCGATGCTATTGCGGTTATCTATAAAAATAAATCTAGCTATAGATCTGAAATTATTAGAAGAACACTAAAAGAATATAGCTGGAAAAATATTATAAATACCAAACTAAAACCAATTTTAGAAAGGTTCAATTAATGATTCAAAGTTTTTTCGTTTATGGTCTTTTTGGATTATTAATGTTCCTACTTGGAACCTATTCCTCAAGAAGACAATCGGTTTATAATAGGTTAGGAAAATATACTTCCTTTTGGGTTTGGGATGTTTTATTAGCACTCTTGCTTTTCGCTTTAATTTCTGGTATTCGATGGAATGTTGGAGTAGATCATTTGGTTTATTTAGAAAATTATTTAAAACAACAAAATTTTGGACGCTTAGTATTAGATAAAGAAGTAGGTTTCGAATTTATTACTCGACTATTTACGGGCTCTGGTTTTCATTTTTCTTTCTATTTTGGTTTTTTAGCATTTCTTCAAATATTTTTTGTCTATAGGGCTTTTAAAAATGAACGATACCTTTATCCTTTTATAGCCATTGTAATCATTTTTGGCCCTCATTACCTCAGCTGGATGAACGGGATTAGACAAATGATAGTGGCAAAATTCCTGCGACTACAGAAAATTTGAAAACTAATGGTGGGATTTTCTTAATTAAAAGAGCAGAATGGTTCAATATTTCAGGAATGAGAACAAAATATAAAGTTAATGAGGATGTTGATTTTACAATACGGCTCGGTAATCGAGGTATTGTTATCAAAAGAATACCTTATCTTATAACGAAGCATCACACAATTGATTATCGGCATGAAAATAGGATGTGGAAATTTTTTTTTTCTGGATATGGATTATATCCTGGAGTAATATTTCGCGATCATTTTTTCAACATGACTGTTTTTAAAAAAACTGTCAGATCTCATTATACTTCCTTACTGTTATTAATAATCCTTATTTTTTCAATTATCAGCCTTACCTCAATTGATTTAATGATTGTAATATATTTATTTGTTCTAGCATTAAGATCACTCTTGCACGCGCAAAAGATACGTAGTAATAGAAACAAAATTATTTACTTTTTTGAACGTTTTTTTCTTCAATTTTTATTGGATATGTCATTTTGGGTTGGAGCTCTATTGTTCTATCCGGGAATTAAAAGACTAGAATATAAATCACTTGCGAGTTAATAGCATTAAAAAAAATAATTAGTAATAATCCTTCTCATCCAGCGGTTACTTCTATAAGACTCCTAATAACTTCTTTTCAGTTAGCTAGATGAAGTATATATGTTTTTATGAATCAAAAAAAAGCTTACGATTATCCATAACTTAAAAAGAGAAAATTGAATTTAACTTCAGGAGTTGACGCATATTTATCGAGTGGGGTTTTGCCTTTTTATTATTCTTTAGTTGTGATAATAAATCTGGCATTGATAATAAAATTTAAATGGAATAAATTCGCCGTATTTATAATTCTACTTTTTTCAGAAGGATTGTTTGTTTATTTAGGAAATCATATTTCAATATTCAACTCTTTTTACAAAATCGGTTTTTTTGCAATTGCGATACTACTGTTTCATAAACCTTTAATTTTACTTAAAAAAAGAGGAAATGAGAAGTGGATGCTCACAGTAATTTTATTAATAGGCATCTTTTTTTTTATCTCTGGTTATTTAAATCATACTAATCCACTTATCAGCCTCAGCCAATTTTCAAAAAAGTATTTCATTCTAGTTCTATTTTACTTTGGATTGAGGAAAGTGAACGATCCCTACTTGTTTTACATAGGTAAAATATTTATTTGGGTATTAGTCACGCAAGTGTTATTTACTCTTATAAAACTAATTCTTTTCGGCTTCGGGGAATCTCTAATAGGTTCTATCTCATTTGACGGGGGAGGTCCTAGTAATATACTGCCAGTATTAGGCTTTTTGATAATTTTCCTTTATAGGAAAGGAAAATTATCAAAAAAAGATTGGTGCCTCATTTTTGGGCTATTTTTGATTGCTGTTATCGGAAATAAACGGTCTGTTATTGTCATTCTTCCATTAATTATTGGTGCGACCCTTTTTTATGTACATAAGTCAATTTCATTATTCAAATTAATCAAGTTTCTACCTTTAATTTTTTTCCTTCTATATTTAGGTGTTAGGATTAATCCAACACTTAATCCTGAAGGTACAAGATGGGGTTCTTTCGATCTTGGATTCTTACAAGAATATTCAATAAATTATACTTTTGGTAATGAAGAGGCTTACGAAAGCGATGATTTAATTGGTGGAAGAGGAGGTTCTTTTGTGTCATTTTTGAAAAATGATATTGAACTAAAAGACGGTAAATTTTTATTTGGAGAAGGAATTAATTCTATTCTTCTGGATTATGAGAACTTCGAAAACGAGAGGTTTGGAATTGATAGTAAAGGCTCAGCGGGGGCAGCTCTTCAAAATTTTATAGCGTACGGATTTATAGGAGTAATTTTAATCTTTTTGTTCACCATATCATGGATCAGACTTGTTAGCAATTATGCCCTAAGCGTAATTTTGTTATTCTTTCTCATTTGGGATTATATTTTATTCTATAATACTACTATTACAATTAATGCAATGGGAATTTCATTAATTTTTATCGTCGAGCTATCCAATCGGATTTACAAAAAGCCCTGCCAGGCAATTTCCTTTAATAAATATGCAATAGTTTCAACTAAAAATTTCTAAAATTATTGATGTCTTGCAATCTAATTTAAACAACCGAATGAAAATATTAATTGTTTGTAGTGGAAATAGCGGTAATGTCAGCTCATTTATAAAAGAGCAAGCCGAATCTCTTAAAAGGCCAAACCTAGAAGTATCTTATTTTATTATACGTGGAAAAGGTTGCAAAGGTTATCTCAAAAACTACAGGAGGTTATTACACACTATACGTAAATTTAGACCATCCTTAATTCACGCGCACTATGGATTAAGTGGCCTACTTAGTGTTCTGCAGAGGAAAGTTCCAGTCGTAATAACTTTCCATGGATCTGACATTCATCAAATTAAAAATTTGAAATTTTCCAAACTAGCTATAAAATTTTCGAAAATACAAATCTTCGTTTCAGAAAAACTGAAAGATATAGCTAAATGTAAACAAGGTTTAGTAATCCCTTGTGGAGTAGACACATCGATCTTTTACTCTAGAAATAAAATTGACTGTCGTCAATCTATGAATTTGAATAAAGAAAAAAGATATATCTTATTTTCTTCCGCTTTCGATAATCCTATTAAAAATGCTGCTTTAGCCAGAAAAGCTGTTCAAAATTCCGGACTCAATAATTTAGAGATTTTGGAATTAAAAGGATACAAAAGAGATGAAGTATCCTTAATGTTGAATGCAGTAGATTTATTATTAATGACGTCATATTCAGAGGGATCTCCTCAAATTATAAAAGAAGCAATGAGTTGTAATATACCCATAGTATCCACAAATGTAGGTGATGTAGAATGGTTATTCTCCGATTTAGAAGGTCATTTTTTAACAAATCAAACTCCAGAAGGAGTTGTTGAAGGCATTAAAAGTGCTTTAAATTTTTCTCAACAAAAATTTAAAACCGAAGGGAGAAATCGAATTATAGAGCTTGAACTTGACAAAAATGTGGTGGGAAAAAAAATTATTGATTTATACAAAACAATTATTACGTAAATAAAGAATGAAAATTTTAATTGATATCGGCCATCCTGCCCACGTTCACTATTTTAAATACTTAATCAAAGATTTAAAAAGGAAAGGAAATGAGTTTTTAATTGTAGCCCGAGATAAAGAGGTGTCGCACAAACTCTTAGATGCTTATCAAATTCCTTATGTTTCAAGAGGAAAAGGGAAAAATTCAGCAATAGGCAAATTACTTTATTTGCTTAAAGCTGATTTAAAAGTTCTTGATTTAGCAAGGAAATTTCAACCAGATCTTTTTTTAAGTGTAGCTTCACCTTATGCTGCCCAAGTATCTTGGCTAATGAAGAAGCCACATATTGCCATAGATGACACTGAGGCCGCAACTACGGCAAGAAAATTTTACTTACCATTTTCCACGCAAGTCATAACCCCAAACTGTTTTGAAAAAGATTTAGGAGAGAAACAATTACTGGTTAATTCATTTACAGAATTATTTTATTTACATCCTAATCGATACGCCCCAAAACCTGTTGAGAGGATGCTTGATTTAAAACACAAGGAGAACTATGTTTTACTTCGCTTTGTTTCTTGGAATGCTAATCACGATATTGGACAAAGAGGGATAAGTATAGACACAAAAAGCAAATTAATTGAAAAATTAGAGAAATTAAACTTTAAAATTTTCATTTCTGCAGAAGGTGAGCTTCCGTCTCAATTTGAAAAATATGGTATAAAAATTTCTCCTGAAAAGATGCACGATGTTTTGGCCTCTGCATCTTTGTTCATAGGTGAAGGAGCAACGATGGCTTCCGAGTGTGTGATGCTTGGGACCCCAGCTATATATGTAAATTCACTGACTGCTGGTACTCTTAATGAACAATCTTCAAAATATGGCTTAATTAGTCTGAGAAAAGAAGATCAGCTTATGTCCGAATTAGAAAAGCTATTACAAACCAATTATACCGCCAATGCTAAGCATAAAATGGAAATGGTTTTGCAAGATAAGATTGATTTTAGTGAGTATTTAATTAATTATATTGAGAGTCTTAAAGTTTAAGAAGATCTTTTCTTTCTCAAGTTACAATCATACCCCTTCCCTGCCATCGGGTAATCATAATTTACTCCATTTACCAACCGACAAAAAAACCCAATTATGGTTATTACAAAATTCCTGCATGAACAAAATTTAAGCAAAGAAGATTTTATAAAAGTAAAGATCGGGAAAACCGCTTATAAGAAAGTTGTAGCATCTTCTGTTAATGAAAGGGATTGCGAGGTGACCTCAAGTTTTTGTCATAGTGCAATAATTGGTCTTGGAAAAGGATTAGAAAAGATCATAAATCTGGAACGGTTGAATGATATTAGATATTTAAATAAATTTCTTGAGGCGGTTAATTCCAAATTATCAATTGGGGGAGAATTTATAGGGAGGTTTGAGGAATATAATTCCAGGAAAACAAGACTTATTAAACCACATCCAAAACCCTTTAACTATATTATTCATTCAGGTGATATTCTATTGAACAGGGTAATGCCCAGATTTCCTGTTGCGAAAGCGATTTATTTTAATTTAACAAAAGGAAAAGGAAGGGTATTATCTAAAGCAGAAGTGTTTGGACGACTTTACTCCTGTGGTTTTGAAGTTGTGGAGGAACATCTAATTGAAGGGGAAACTTATTTTACTGCCCGGAAGGTTAAGGATCCGGCTTTTGATAAACACCCCAGTTATGGGCCATTAATAAAATTAAGACGAGTGGGAAAAGATGGGAAGCTTATAAAAGTGTATAAGTTGAGAACCATGCATCCATTTTCAGAGTATTTACAGGATTATATTTTTCAAAGGAATGAGCTGCAGGAAGGAGGAAAATTTAAAGATGATTTCCGCATTTCGAAGGAAGGAAAGATCTTCCGTAAATTTTGGATAGACGAGTTACCAATGTTCATCAATTTCTTTAAGGGAGATATGAAGTTAATTGGTGTGAGACCTTTAAGTCAGCAATATTTTAATTTATACACCAAAGAACTTCAGGAAAAAAGAACACGCACCCAACCGGGCCTACTCCCGCCATTTTATGCAGATATGCCAAAGACCCTGGACGAAATAATTGCCTCAGAGCTTAAATACCTAAATGCTTATGAAAAAGCTCCATTTAGAACAGATGTTAGGTATTTCTGGATGGCTATGAGGAGTATAATTTATAAGGGTGCCAGAAGTAAATAAAATGAAGCCCTCCTTTAATTTAAGATAATTATTGCTTAACTATGCAATAAGTAGCGAAACCCTGTCATAGTTAAGTCAGCTCCTTATTTAATAGGTTCATGTCCGTTTAATTTCCACTCGCTGTAATGCTTTCTATTATAAGACCATTAAAATACCTTCCCCAAAAACCTTCTGTTGAGTTTAGAAACGAACTTATTAAGGTATAGCTGCAAGTATTTTTGCTTGATCTTTTGATGAGTACCCACAAAGTAACTCTGAGGATGCATCCTCAGAGTTACAACGAGAAAATCATTCAAGAAATTGCGGACCTTGGGCATGAGATTGGTTATCATTATGAAACCATGGATTCATGCAAAGGGGATATAGCCAAGGCTTATCAGGAGTTTTGTAGGAATTTAGAGCAATTCAGGAAGATAGCTGAAATAAAAACTGTAAGCATGCACGGAAGTCCTATATCTCCCTATGATAATAGAGTCATCTGGCAGGAATATAGCTATAGAAAATTGAGTATCCTCGCAGAGCCTTATTTTGATTTAGATTTTAATCAAACCTTTTACATCACCGATACCGGTCGCCGCTGGGATGGGCATTTGTTTAACGTAAGGGACAAAGCGCCTAGGGAAAATCCCCTTACCAATCCAGAGTTTTTAAAACTGAAATTTCATTCTACCAATGATTTGATACAAGCCATCCAAAAAGGGGATTTCCCCAAACAAGCTATGGTTAATTTCCATCCCCAGCGCTGGAATGATGCGTTTTTTCCTTGGATAAAGGAGTTCGTTTTGCAGAATGTTAAGAACCAAGTGAAACGGTTTTTGGTATAAAAACGAATGACCCAGATAAGCTTATAGAAACTACTTGAAAAAAAAGATTGTAACGAAGTTGCCTAGAAATAAGAAGGAAGGTACTTTCAGCATAAAATAAAATATGCGGATTTTTTAATCTGGTTTATTAAAAATTACCCCAAAAGTGTGATAATCATGAAAGAAAACCTGGATTATCCAGATAAATTTAAATAAATTAATGAAAATTCTCTCCGTCGTTGGGGCACGTCCTAATTTTATGAAAATAGCTCCTTTTATTCAGGCTATTGTTCAACACAATAAACTTAAAACTGATAATTCACAACTGATAACTCATCTATTAGTCCATACCGGCCAACATTACGATGACCGGATGTCGAATACTTTTTTCGAAGAATTAGGGATTCCAAAGGCCGATATCAATCTGGGTATCGGTTCGGGTTCCCATGCAGAACAAGTGGGACAAACCATGATTGCCTTTGAAAAGGTACTTGAAGCAGAAAAACCCGATTGGGTGGTTGTGGTAGGAGATGTAAACGCCACACTCGCTTGTTCTGTTACAGCCAAGAAGGAATGGGTGAAAGTTTGTCACATCGAAGCTGGTCTGCGCTCGGGTGATATCAATATGCCGGAGGAAGTAAACCGTTTGGTAACTGACCGCTTATCTGATCTGCTTTTAACACCCGATCATCTGTCTAATGAAAATCTAAAAAAAGAGGGAGTCGAGGATAGTCGCATGGTTTTCGTGGGTAATATAATGATCGATACACTCGAAGCAAATCGGCACAAGGCTGAAGCTATTCCTATCAAAACAATATTACAGAACAATATCTTTGAAAATATCCAAAGGGATCTACCTGATATTAAAGATGAGAATTATGTACTGATTACCTTGCACCGGCCGTCCAATGTGGACGAGAAAGAAGTATTAGAACCTATAATGAGGTTTTTGATTGATGAGGTAGCGAATAATCGAACCATTTTGTGGCCAATCCACCCGAGAACTCAAAAACAGCTTATTCAATTTGGATTGTTTGATGAAGTGAAATTACATCCAAACATTATCCTGCTGAAACCATTAGGTTACTTTGAAATGTTACGCTTAAATATGGGTGCAAAAATTATGCTAACTGACAGTGGTGGTTTGCAGGAAGAATGCACTGTATTGGGCACGCCATGCCTTACCCTGCGCTGGAATACAGAACGCCCTGTTACCTTAAAAGAAAACGGTGGTTCAAGCGTTCTGGTAGGTAACAACGTAAACCGCATACGTGAAGAATACAAGGAAGCATTAAAAAAGCAGCCCACACCTGTTCGTCCTCCGCATTGGGATGGAAACACGGCCCAGAGATGTCTAAAGGCAATTCTTGATGCTTCGTAGATGAAGTTGAATTTAAACTCAATTATCTGACTCAGAACCAACTCTTTAAATAGCTAATCCGTCAACTGCTTCATTCCAGGTTTGGGTTAACAAAGAATATACTGAGAGTAAAATGAGGATAAGAAAAAACTCCGATTACCAGTACAATTTCAAAGTATAATGAAACCGAATTTCATGAAATGGCTCTTTACTTCCTGTGTGTTGCTGATTTTGTTACTGATAACCCTCCCTTTAAACTCCGCCGGTGAACTCAACAACATCACCATCCTTCAGCTTCGTGGCGATTATTTTTTTCACATACTGATGTTTTTGCCTTGGATGTTTTTCCAGAAAGCATTGCGCATCAAGCCAATATATTGGTTACTACTAGGAATGCTTTTCGCCACAGCCACAGAAGGTCTTCAATACCTACTATTTTGGAGGGCTTTTAATATAAACGATATACTGGCCAATGTGCTTGGGGTTTTGATTGGTTCCCTGCTTTTTATCATTTATCATTACATTATTAAAAAGAACAAAACTCCAAATACTAAATACTGAAACCCAAAAGAGCATCTCTGCCTCAACCCCATAAACGACTGAACAACTGAATATCTAAACAACCAAACGTACAGCAATTGACAAACAAAATGAGCTTACACTTTGTTTGAATTCAAAATTGACTATTTTTGTGCAAAACGGATAATTATGGTAGTGACAATTAGAAGAGGGTCTGATAAAAATCAGGTCAGGATTATTCTCGACAAATTGAGAAAACAAAGGCAAATTAGAAAAAATGATTTGAGTAAATACTGTGGTGTGTTGTCCTTAAAACAAGACCCGTTAACTTTACAAAACAATTGGAGAGATGAATGGTAATCAGCTCTTTCTTGATACCAACATCATTCTGTATTTTCTCAATGGTGATAAGTCGCTATTGCCAATTTTTGAAGAAAAGCAATTGTTCATCTCTTTTATTACTCAACTGGAGCTGTTGAGTTTTAAAGCCATTACGGAAAATGAAATAAATCAAATAGAGGGTTTCCTTAATCATTGTTCGATTATCGAGATGTCTTCAAGGATTAAAAAAGATACTATTTTTCTTCGCAGGAAATACGGTTTGAAATTGCCTGATGCGATCATTGCAGGCTCTTCTTTGTTCCTAAACGCGCCACTCTTTACTGCTGATAAAGCGATGGCTCGAATATCAGAAATCGATTTAGTTTATTATCAGTTTAATGCTGATTGAAATAGTTGTTCATGGACTTCACCTTCAAAACATACGAAAACCTACTCAACACCCTGCTCATGCGGGATTTTTCGTTTATGACCTACTCACAGTATGTTGAGGCAAAGGTTAGGGAAGAAAATAAGGCAAAGGTTGAGGATAAGGTAGAGTTTACCGAACCTCCACAATCCACCGTTCACCATTCACCGATCACCGATCACCGATCACCATTCACCATTCACTAATCCTCCTCCGCCACGACGTAGATAACAAATTCCATAACTCTTTACGTTTTGCGCAAATTCAGTCATCATTGGGAATTGTTGGCACCTATTATTTCAGGATGATCCCTCAAAGTTATAATGAAAAAATAATAAAAGAAATAGTCGAACTTGGCCACGAAGTTGGCTATCACTACGAAACCATGGACACTTGTAAAGGAGATGTGGATAAAGCTTATGATGAATTCTGTCGTAATCTGGAGAAATTCCAAAAACTGACACCCGTCAAAACCATCTCCATGCATGGCAGTCCCATGTCACCTTACGACAACCGGGAAATCTGGAAAAAATACGACTATAAGAAACTCGGTATTCTGGCAGAACCATACTTTGATATCAACTTTAATCAACTTTATTACATTACAGATACAGGTCGCCGCTGGGATGGTCACCTCTACAACGTCCGAGATAAAGCCACCAAAGAAAACCCCATCACCAATCCCGATTTCGTCAACCGGCAGTACCATTCTACCAAAGACATCATCAAAGCCATTACCGAAGGCAGCTTCCCCAAACAAGCCATGCTCAACTTTCACCCCCAACGTTGGAACGACAAACCCTTACCCTGGCTAAAGGAACTTGTTTGGCAGAATGTTAAAAATCAGGGGAAGTATGTGCTGCTTAAATTGCGGAATTAGTTTTTTTTGTTTTGGTGCTACTGAACCAAGTATTGCTGATAATAAACCATTATCTAAATTTTAATCAGACAAAAATGTAACAAAATAATTATCACCAATAAATTTTAAGATTCAAACTTCTCCCCAATTAGATTTATTAGTGAATACAGAAATTGAATATTAAATTCAAATAAATGTATATGAAAAATTTAGATGAAGTAGACTTTTTTACGGAAACAATAAGTTTGGAATCTGCAAAGAAAAATAATAGAAATTCCAATATTCTTGTTAATGATGAATTTGAAATGGATGCTGTGAATGATAATCAACTCGAATTAATATTAAAAGAGGACATAATTAATGATATTAGGTATTTAAATAAATATTTTGAAGAGGTAAATAGGGTTTTAAAAAATGGAGGGATATTTAAAGGAAATGTTGAAACGTATGCCGTTCGTTATAATCGTATATTAAAAAAATTTCCCACCCCATTTAACAGCATCTACCTGTTCTTAGACATTCTCTTAACAAGAGTATCTCCTAAATTACGGGTAACGAAAAACCTCTATTTTTACCTTACCAAAGGAAAAGGGCGGGTTTTGTCAAAAGCTGAAACATACGGCAGACTCTATTCATGCGGTTTTGAAATTGTGGAAGAAGAATATAAAAATAATAAGATTTATTTTACAGTAAGAAAGGTTAGAGAACCGTTATTCCCACTGAATCCTTCCTATGGGTTTCTCATAAAACTAAAAAGAGTGGGGCAAAATGGAAAGCCTATAAAGGTTTATAAGTTACGTACCATGCGACCATATTCAGAATATTTGCAGGAATATGTTTATCAAAAAAATAATCTACAAGCTGGTGGTAAGATAAATGATGATTTCAGAATTTCTCCTGAAGGGAAAATTTTGAGAAAACTTTGGATTGATGAATTACCAATGTTCTATAATTTTTTTAAAGGTGAAATGAAATTAGTTGGTGTAAGACCTTTAAGTAAACACTATTTTTCTCTATATACTAAAGAACTTCAAATGTTAAGAACCAAACATAAACCAGGGTTAATACCTCCATTTTACGTTGATATGCCGGCTAATTTAAAAGAAATTATGGCTTCAGAAATGAAATATTTGAAAGCCTACGAAAAAAGACCTATTTATACTGATTTTTCTTATTTTTTCAAATCAATTAATAATATTCTAATTAAGGGAAAAAGAAGCAGTTAACATTGAATAGTGAAGAGTACCCTTAAGGGTGAAGAAAGAAGTTCAGTGGAAAGAGTGAAAAAGTGACTAGGAGACGAGGAGTGAAAAATTTATTGTTCAACGTTTAACGTTCCTTGTTTAGTGTTCAACATTCAACGTTTAACGTTTAGGGTTTACTGTTCCCTGTTCCCCGTTTAGTGTTCAACGTTTAACGTTTAGGGTTAAAATCTTTAAGGTTTAACGTTCAATGGTTAAAGTGAAAAGTAAAAAAACCTTTTTGAAATAGAATAAAAATATTTGTTCTCTTGTCATCCTGAGTGCAACGAAGGAATGGCCAGGGTAATCGGAAGCGTGAACAATGAAGATGTGACGAGGAGACGAGGGAAAGTGGAGATAAATTTCAAATTAACAAATCAACGAATTAACGAAT
>Ga0209414_1000664_pt1 | contig 16689 bp, 17 predicted proteins | sample LakVidmifraction_4_FD_181154 | JGI IMG/M metagenome (GOLD analysis project Ga0209414, IMG submission 181154) | Hypersaline microbial communities from Lake Vida, Antarctica - Brine Hole Two &gt;0.2 micron (SPAdes) (version 2) | ecosystem: Environmental > Aquatic > Non-marine Saline and Alkaline >... | reverse complement strand
CCGTCATCCCAGCTAATTTACTGTACATTCTAAAGTAATTCTGAAGTGTTACCGTGGCGAAAGTTTGGGTGGCGTCTTCAATTTTAACATTCTCCTTAGCTTCAATAGCCTGGTGCAAGCCATCGCTGTAACGCCTACCATCCATAATACGGCCGGTTTGCTCATCTACAATCTTCACCTTGTTTTCTATAACCACATACTCATCATCTTTCTCGAATAGCGTATAGGCTTTTAGCAATTGATTTAGGGTATGAATACGTTCACTTTTTACGCTATAATCCCTAAAAAGCTCTTCTTTCTTTTCGGCTTCGTCTTCTTTAGAAAAACCTTCTTTCTCAATTTTGGCGATTTCCATACCCATTTCTGGCATCACAAAGAAATCCGTATCGCCATCACCGGCCGAAAGGAATTCAATTCCTTTATCGGTAAGATCTATCTGGTTGTTTTTTTCTTCAATAGTGAAGTAAAGATCCGCGTCAACTTTTGGCATTTCGCGGTTGTTATCCTGCATGTAATGATTCTCTGTCTTTTGCAGCAATTGTTTTATGCCTTCTTCACTAAGGAATTTAATAAGGGCTTTATTTTTAGGTAATCCCCTATAAACCCTAAGCAATAGGAAAGCGCCGTCTTTTGTGTTGCCTTCCGTAATAAGTTTTTTAGCTTCGGTGAATACTTTGGTAAGATGTTTTCGCTGTAGATCTACAATATTGGAAACAGCAGGTTTTAGCTCATCAAATTCGTGTACATCTCCTTTTGGGATTGGTCCAGAAATAATTAAAGGGGTACGGGCATCATCAATAAGTACCGAATCTACCTCATCTACAATCGCGAAGTTATGCGGGCGTTGCACCAAATCGTTAGGAGCGTGAGACATATTGTCCCTTAAATAGTCAAACCCAAATTCATTATTGGTTCCGTAGATGATATCGGCATTATAGGCTTTTCTTCTGGCTGCCGAGTTTGGCCTGTGGTAGTCTATACAATCTACGCTCATTCCGTGAAATTGGAAAATAGGAGCCATCCAGGCGCTATCCCTTTTTGCTAAATAATCGTTCACGGTTACCAGGTGAACGCCATTTCCAGTAAGGGCGTTAAGATACATTGGTAGTGTAGCAACAAGGGTTTTACCTTCCCCCGTTTGCATCTCGGCAATTTTTCCCTCGTGCATCGCGACCCCGCCAATAAGCTGAACATCATAATGAATCATATCCCAGGTTACCGGTTTTCCGGCCGCATCCCAGGAGTTGTTCCAAATAGCCTGATCTTCTTCCAGATTTATGTAATCTTTTTCTGCTGAAAGTTCACGATCATATTCTGAAGCGGTCACTTTAAGCTGTGGGTTATGGAAAAAGCGCTTTGCGGTTTCTTTCACTGTGGCAAAAGCTTCCGGTAAAATATCGTTAAGAACCTCCTCAGAAATTTCGTATTTTTTTTCTTTTAACGAGTCAATTTCTGCATAAATATCCTCTTTTTGAGTAATGTCGTTACTGGCATCTGCTTCGGCCTCCAGTTCATCAATTTTCTCGGTTACGCCTTTTATAGCTTCAGCAATCTTTTCCTTAAAGCTCTTGGTTTTTGCTCGAAGTTCGTCTAAGCTTAAGGCCTCAAATTCGGCTTCGAGAGCCTTTACTTTATTTACTGTTGGTTCTAAAGCTTTGACGTCTTTCTTAGATTTATCGCCGACAAATACTTTTAATACAGAATTTAAAAAATCCATAATAGTTTTTGTTTAATAAGGGGTTCAAATGTACGCAAAAAAAAAGCCTCACTATGGAGACTTTTTTCTATTTTTTGCGTGTTATTTCTTTAATATTCATCCTCATTCCAAAGATAATCTTCGTCTGTAGGATAATCTGGCCAGATTTCTTCAATAGAATCATACGAATCTCCTTCATCTTCAATCGCCTGCAGGTTTTCCACTACCTCGAGCGGCGCTCCTGTCCTAATCGCATAATCAATTAACTCGTCTTTAGTTGCAGGCCACGGGGCATCACTTAAGTAAGATGCTAATTCTAAAGTCCAATACATGGGTTAATCAGGTTTTATATTTTTGCAAAAATAAATTTTTTAATGGGATAGCCAAGAAAAAAATCTATAATTTAATCAATACTGGTAAGAACTTACACAATAATTATACTTTCTACTCAATAAGCGTGACTTAAACTTAAAACACTCCGACATTTACGCTGAAATGTTCTTAATTTTTTCATCCCGTCCCGATGGTTATCGGGAAATGCCCTGTTACAGTCACGATTAAGCTTACTGGATAATTTTTTGCTCAACTGAAGGGAATCAGGTTTTTTGAGGAACCCATTGAATTTCTTCGGCTTGTAAGTTTTTAGACAAGATTCGTGCCAGCACAAAAAGATAGTCAGATAATCGATTCAGATATTTTAAAACATTATCATCAAAAGCTTCTACTTCATATAAAGCGCTGGCTAATCTTTCTGCACGGCGGCAAACACAGCGTCCTATGTGACAGAATGACACGCTTTGATGTCCGCCGGGAAGAATAAAATGAGTCATCTCGGGCAGTTCCTCATTCATTTTATCTATTTCTTGCTCTAAAAGCTCAATGTCTTCCGCGGTGATTTTAGGGATATTAAGTCGGTCTTTGCCGCTTTTTAATTTTTGTTTTTTGGGATCTGTAGCTAACATAGAGCCAATAGTAAATAGCCTATCCTGAATTTTGCTTAAAACTTCTTTGGCGTGAGAGCCTGTATCCTGGTCGCGAATAAGTCCGATATGGGAATTGAGCTCATCTACAGTTCCATAACTTTCTATGCGTAAGTGGTGTTTAGGCACACGGGTACCGCCAAAGAGCGAGGTGGTGCCTTTATCCCCTGTTTTTGTGTAAATTTTCATATTTTTCAATTTAAAATAAAAATGTATTATTGGTCAATTTAGTCTGTTAGAAAAAATAAGCCTTATAGGAATTTTTAGCGTGAAGTTTAGTCCAGGTATTCACAAAGTATTCATTTTGCAATTTATTTTTATAGCCTAATACTAGTGTTATGTTAAGTCTATTTTAGCCATCCAAAGCCTTGTTCTTTTTCACCAGTTCTACCTTAAAAAATGATTCCGTAGCTAAAGCTATGCAATAGCCCTAACATAACACTTGCACTTAATTTCTTATGTTGCTTCGATGTTTTGCATAGAAAATACGTACTCAATTCTCGGTATCTGATTTTTGTTTTTCACGTCGCTCCATATAACGTCTTCTGAAATTCCTGTTTTTTTGGGCTTTTCTATTCTTTTTCGCCCGGCGGGAATTCCAAATAAAATAAACAAGAAAAACTGCAATAAGTACAAAGTAAATCCAGGTCTCCTGGTCAAACTCAAACATGATCGGATATAATTTTTCACAAGGTAAGAAAATCTAAAATGTATTCCCATAAAGACGAAGATCTCCTCCTTGTTATTATGAACTCGTCTTGACTTTTCTTTTACCTACCCCTAGGGTTCCGTGTCGCTTTTTGACTTTTTCTCGGTTTCAAAAAAAGTCAAAAGGAATTCAAAACAAAACCCACCCTTAATAAATTAAGGATGGGAAAAAAATTGCTATGAAAAAGAAAAAATATCACTAAAAGACTTAGTGATAATCAAATATATAAATATTTTCTTAAAATCAGCGTTCTAAGAAAACATATCTTTAACTTTTTCAAAGAATGATTTGTCACTTTTCTCGGGATTGGGCTGGAAGTTGTCGTCCTCGGCCATTCTTTCGAAAAAATCACGTTGTTCTTTATTTATGGTTTTTGGGGTCCACACATTTACATGAACCAGTAAATCTCCTTTTCCGTAGCCATTAAGATTGCCTATACCTTTTCCTCTTAGTCTAAGGATTTTACCAGATTGTACGCCTTCTTCTACCTTAATACGCACTTTACCATTAACAGTATATATTTCTCTGGAATTTCCCAGTACGGCTTCAGAAAGGCTTATGTACAAATCGTAATGCAGATTATCGCCTTCTCTTTGCAGGCTCTCGTGTTCCTTCTCTACTATGGCTACTAATAGATCTCCCGGTACTCCATTTCCAGGAGCATCGTTACCTTTTCCAGCAACTTTAAGCTGCATTCCCTCTTCTACTCCTGCCGGAATTTTAATGGAAACAGTTTCTTCTTCCTGAATTAAACCATGAGCATCTGCTTCGGCTGGTTTTTTATCTATTATTTGGCCAGAGCCACTACAAGCGGTACAGGGAGAAGCGGTTTGCATTCTACCTAAAATAGTATTGGTTACCCTGGTTACCTGGCCCGTACCCTTACAGGTAGTACAGGTTTTGTAGGTAGTGCCCGGGGCTTGTAACTTTCTTTTTACTTTAATCTTTTTCTCGGCTCCGTTAGCTATTTCTTCTAAAGTAAGGCTTACCCGAATTCTTAGGTTACTGCCTTTAGCACGTCTTTGGCCACCGCCAAATCCTCCTCCGAAACCAGAGAAACCGCCGCCTCCAAAGCCGCCGCCGCCGCCAAAGATGTCTCCAAACTCGTTGAATATATCGTCCATATTCATACCGCCGCCGAAGCCGCCGCCACCGCCGCCTTCAAATGCCTGGTGACCAAACCTGTCATAACGCGCACGTTTGTCTTCGTTACTTAGTACTTCATAAGCTTCAGCCGATTTTTTGAATTTTTCTTCTGCCTCAGTATTTCCCGGATTTTTATCAGGGTGGTACTTAATAGCCATTTTTCGGTATGCCTTCTTTATTTCGGCGCCCGAAGCATTTTTACTTATGTCTAATATGTCGTAATAATCGTCTTTCATTGTCTCGTTTTGCAGATTCTAAAAAAGCTTTTACTTGCCGGTTACCACTTTTGGAAAACGTATTATCCTATCTCCCAATTTATAACCTCGTTCTACTACATCAACTACCTTGCCTTTTAGCTTATCTTTAGGGGCTGGAACCTGGGTAATTGCTTCATGAAGTTCAGAATCGAAGGTATCCCCTTGCTGTACATTCATTGCCTCGAGTCCTTTACTGGTAAGGGTTTCCTTCAATTTATTATGAATTAACTCCACGCCTTCAATCAAATTTTTATCGCCACCTTTACTAAGCTCATTTAAAGCTCTATCAAAATCGTCCAGCACTGGCAACATGGCGGTCATTACTTCCTGATTGGCAGTTTTAAATAAGTCTAGACGCTCTTTAGAAGTTCTTCTTTTGTAGTTTTCAAACTCGGCAAAAAGTCTAAGGAATTTATCTTTTTCCTTCCCAAGGTCTTCCTTTAATTTCTCCTCCTCAGTAAATTCTGACTCTTCAATGGACTCTTCCCGGTCTTCATTTGCTTTCTCTACCTCATCAATAGCTTCGTCTATAGTATCTTCCACCTGGTTTTTAACAGACTGTTCTTGCTCTTCTTTAGTTATATTGTTTTTCTCTTTACTCATTTTTACGGTATTTTAATACATCGACAAGGGGTCAAAATCATTGCCAATTATGATGGAGTGTCAAAATGTCACTAAGTTTTTATAATCAAAAATGGCAAGGCAAGTCTTTAAAGCTACAAGAGTTTAAAAAAATCTGAATTTAAAGTTTACCAAACGGCTGTTGAGCTGTAAAACATTCATTACAAATCACTATTGTCCGGTAAAGTTTTTTTGACTTGCTGGAATATGAGTGAGTAAAGACAATTCGGATGTTTTACATTATACACACCTTGCTTTGGGAAAATGAACGAATAGTTTCATAATTTAAAATTGTCACTTAAAAAAACGCTGATATTCAGTAGGTTGGTTTTAGTCTTTTTTCTTTATTCTTGCAGCCCCGAGGACTCGGGGGTCTTTACTCTTTAACCGGACAACAATGATTACAAATTACGGTATAACAGAAGATTGCAAGTAGATCCACCCGAAATAGAACAAGCAGCCGTGGGAGTATTTATAAAGCTTACTTAGTAAGTAAGTCTTCTATAGCTTTAGAAATGTTCACGTATTGGAAACGATACCCCTGTTCCTGTATTTTATCGCTACTAACTAACTGACTGGATAAAACCAGTCTTGCCATTTCACCTAAAACCAATTTCAGGGCGATTTTAGGTACGTTGGGCAACCATACCGGTTTTCCCATTTTTGAAGCCACTTTGTTCACCATTTCTTTATTGGTAACAGGATTTGGCGCGACAGCATTGTAAATACCGGTAAGTTCCTTTTCTAAAGCATACATAAAAATACCTTTAATATCTTCTATATGAATCCAGGACTGCCATTGTTTACCACTTCCCAATGGAGAACCAACATTAAAATTCACCGGTTCCTTAAGTTTTTGTAAAATTCCGCCGTCTTTAGCAAGCACCAAACCTATTCTTATTTTGGCGATATCAATACCAAGATCACTAAAGTTATCTACCGCTTCTTCCCATTTTACCACTACTTCTCCAACAAAGGAATCATCCACTCCTTCATCTTCTTCTGTATATAATTTTTCTAGCGAACTGGGATAAACGCCAATCGCGCTCGCAGAAACCAGATGTTTTACCTGATGTTCATTTTCTTGTAAGCACTTATAAAGTAAATTGGCAGTTTCGGTACGGCTTTTTAAGATTTTTTCTTTTTGCTCCTCGGTCCAACGCTCTGCAATACCGGCACCTACCAGGTTTACGATGGCATCTACACCAACTATTGCTTCGCTGTCTATTTCATGCTCATTTGGATTCCAGTAAAAACCTTTATAATTAGGTTTATTTTCAATTTTATCCTTACTGGTGGTGAGGTAGTGAACTTCTATTCCTTTTTCGCGACAGGCCTCACTAATTTTCGAACCAATTAATCCCGTAGCTCCTGTTATTAATACCCGCATTTTTCTTTACAAGATAACGACAAGCACAAAGCTTAGCCAATCATTTTTAGAGATTTAACAACAAAACAACTTAGTTTTTTAAAGCTCTTAACATTTCGCGCTTTCCTGGCGGACCCGGAAGCCTTTCAACGATAAAACCTGCCTTTTGCATCGCCCTTCTTACGCTCCCTTTTGCAGCATAAGTTACTAAAACAGCTTTCTCTTGCATCGCAGCATACATTTTTTCAAAAATCTCCTCGGTCCAGAGTTCGGGTTGTACCCTGGCTCCAAAAGCATCAAAGAAAACCAGTTCATATTTCGCAATGTCATCAATCTCTTCAAAACGCTTTTGCTGTTTTGTAATTTTAAAAGCTTCAGAAATAAATTGTGATTTATTCCACGGAATAGCATGCATTTTCTGAAAAATATCGTTTTGATTTTCTGCGGAAAGTAATTCGGGATAATTTAAAGCGGCTATTTCATTTCGCGCTATCGGGTAGGCCTCTACTCCCGTATAATCTATTTTCAGCTGATGCTTTTCTGCCTCCAGAAAAGTAATAAATGCGTTAAGTCCGGTGCCAAAACCAATTTCCAGGATGCTTATGTCTTTTTGAACAAAATTTTCCCGCCAATAATCCAGTCCCATTTTTATAAAGACGTGTTTGGCCTCCTGGATAGCCCCGTGTTTAGAATGATATTGCTCGTCCCATTCCTTTAAATGAATAGTGATCGAGCCATCGCCTGTGGTAATCATTTTTCTTTCCAAATTATTCTTTTAAAAGTACTCCTGTTGCGACAAAAGCTTTGGTGAGTTTGGGAGCGGTGATTGCTGCGATTTCAGTTTCAGATTTTCCTTCATCCTCAGCATAATGCTTTTGGTCTTCCACAGAAATTTCATTCAGAAAAGCTTTTCCTTGCACAATAACCTCAGCATTCTCGCTATCTTTAGGTACAAAAAAACCGTAATCCTTAAAAGTTACCCTCACGTCTTCTCTCTCCGGAAGTTGTAAAATCATCCAGCAACCTTTCTTTTTACAAACGCTTTCTATGCTGGAGGTAAACTTTAAATTTAAGCTGTCTCCAGGCTTAAGTGCATTGAATTTCTCAAAGGCTTCTTTTGCTGATAAAGGACTCTCTTTCTGGATTTCTGTTCCATAGGAAGCATAATTAGCCGACTCACTTACAGCGATCTCTTTAGCCTCAGGATTCGATTTTTTATCCTGGCAGGACAAAATAATTAGAGACAATACTAATATGGAAATAATTTTTCTCATCTTCTTAAGTTTTAACACGATTGTAAGCATCCATACTAAATACGGGACAGGCTACGCGTCATTTATTGGTTCATAATATTATTCACCCAAAGCTATTTTATATAAAATAAGCTTTAGTGAATAAACAAATTTACCAAAACTTTAGATTTTGATTCTGTTTTAATTTAGGTAAATTTGTTTACTAAATTAATGACAATGAAATACGACGCTAACCAATTAGAAGTAACTAAAGTTCAAAAATCGACAATTGAAGAAGTAAATTTTGAGAATTTAGTTTTTGGTGAAGTTTTTACCGACCATATGTTTACCTGTGACTATGAAGATGGAAAATGGCAAAACCCTGAAATTAAACCTTACGGACCAATCCAATTAGACCCTTCAGCTAAAGTATTTCATTACGGGCAGGCGGTTTTTGAAGGCATGAAAAGCTATAAGGATCAAGATGACCAAATATGGTTGTTTAGGCCCGAGGAAAATTTTAAAAGAATCAACAAATCTGGTGCGAGACTGGCCATGCCCGAATTTCCAAAAGAGTTTTTCTTTAAAGGTCTTGAAGAATTATTGAAGTTAGAAAAAGACTGGATAAAAAAAGGTTTTGGAAACTCGCTATATATTAGACCTTTTGTGATTGCCACAGAAGAATGTGTATCTGCCAATCCGTCTAAAAAATATAAATTCATGATAATCTGTTCTCCCGCACAGGCCTATTACAGCGGAGAAGTGAGGGTTCAGTTTTCAGAAAAATATAGTAGGGCGGCAAACGGCGGTGTAGGCGCGGCTAAGGCAGCAGGAAACTATGCAGCCCAGTTCTATCCTACCAATTTAGCGCAACAAGCAGGTTTTCAACAAATAATTTGGACCGATGCCAATACCCACGAATTCCTGGAGGAAGCAGGAACTATGAATGTTTTCTTTAGAATTGGAGATAAACTCGTTACCGCACCAACCAGCGATAGGATTTTGGATGGGGTAACCCGAAAAAGTGTGATAGATCTTGCCAAAGACATGAACATTGAAGTTGAAATAAGACAGATAAAGGTTTCTGAAATTGTTGACGCGGCAAGAAATGGAGAACTGAAAGAAATTTTTGGTTCGGGTACCGCAACGGTAATCAACCCTATTGCCGGATTTGGTTATAAAGGCGAGAAATTCGAACTACCCAAGCTCGAGGATTCCTACGGAAAAGCTTTTAAAGATAAACTGATGAAAATTCAATATAACCAGGCCGAAGACAAACACGGCTGGAGGTACCAGGTTAAATAGTTGTAGAAAAGCAATAGGATGCTTTTAGCATCACTTTTAGAGCTTATAAAAATAGACCTCACGGATTTTGAAACTCTGTGAGGTTTTTTAATATCAAGAAGCTCGGAGAATTAGACTCTGTGGAGAGATTTAAAAATTTTATGAAATTACTTTACGACCTCAAGTTGTTTTTTCATTCATAACGCGGTTCTAAACGTATAATGGTTCAGCCTAAAACACTAACTTTGCATAAAATTATTTGATAAAATGTTTAGTACGGGTCAACTTATTTTTGCCGGCATATTTTTAATTGCATTTATACTTGTTATAAGTAGGAGTTACAAGAAAGATGCTATTCTGCATAAAAAACATTATAAAGGTAGTTTTTATGTCTTACTTGGGTTTATTGCATTTATAGGTTTACTATTTTTTATTAAAACAGTCCTTAATCACTAAAAAACAAAATAACCTAAGCATTTTGAAAGGCTGTTTTTCGCATTTTTAGCGTTAATCCCTCTCGAGTGCTCGGGATCAAAAACGCTTTAGCTACACTTCGATTGTGCTCAGTGCAAGTGGATCGATCTACTTTTTTTATCTTGATAATGTACAAAATAGCACTGTCCTCTCTATTCACTTTATTTCATCCCAAATTCCAGGTAATAAATTATGTTAAATTAAGTACCTTCGCTTTATAAACTATTATTCATGAAAATTTTAAAATACCTCTTCTTTCTTCTATTAATCCTCATTATTGCTGGTTCTATTTATATCGCCACCAAAGACGGCGAATTTCAAATAGAAGAAACCAAAGTAATCCCTGCTCCTGTAGAAATGGTATTCAGCGAAGTGAATGAGTTTAAAAACTGGGAAAACTGGGAGTCCTGGTCTGAAGATGGTGAAGATATGATTATTGAATATGGAGCAAAAACAAGTGGCGATAGCGCTTCTTACTCCTGGAAAAGCACAACTTTTGAAGATGGTAAGATAACGACTATTGCTGCAAAGCCATTTTCTGAAATAAACCAGCAAATTAGCTTTAATACGACATTTGGAAAATCTACCAGTGAACTTTACTGGGATTTTAATGAAATTGAGAACGGGACCGAACTTACATGGGGAATGAAAGGCAATCAGAATTTTATGGAAAAACTGGCTTTTATTTTTAAAGAAGAAACCATCTCCCAAATGATGCAGCCTAAGTTAAAAAAAGGTCTGGATAAACTGGAGACCGTGGTAATTAATAAAATGGACAAATATGCCATTAACGTAGATGGTGTAATTAGATATGGTGGAGGCTATTATATGTACACTACTACAGCCAGTAAAATTAGCCAGGTAGATAAAAAAATGGGAGCCATGATTGCTGAAGTTTCTTCTTATATGGAAGAAAATAGTATAGAAAAAAGCGGCAATCCTTTTGTAATTTATAACCAATGGAATAATGAGGCCGGTACCGTCATTTTTTCAGCCGGAATCTTTACCCCGAGTGAAGTGATCACGCCGACTAAAAGTGAAATCCTTACCGGATTTATGCCCAATCAAAAAGTATTAAAAACAAGCTTGAAAGGAGATTATAAAAACTTAAAAGAAGCTTGGGACACTGCTTTCAATTATCTCGAAGCCAACAATATTGAGGTAGATGAAGAGGCTCATAGCTTTGAGGTTTACCAAAATTCTCCAAACAAGATTGCCAATCCCGCCAAACTTATTACCCATTTATATATCCCTGTGAAATAAAAATATGATTAAACAAGCTGTGTTGGTATTTTTAGGAGGGGGTTTAGGTAGCGTATTGCGTTACCTAATTACCAAAGTCTTAAACCAAGACGGATTTGCCATTCCATTTGGCACTTTTAGCGTGAATATTCTGGGCAGTCTTATTATTGGCTTTGTTATCGGACTTGCCTCGCGCACAGAAATTTTAAACTCTAATACTGTACTTTTTATGGCCGTTGGTTTTTGCGGTGGATTTACCACTTTTTCCAGTTTTGCTATTGAAAATCAGGCACTTTTACGTTCGGGAGATTACTTAAATTTCTTTTTCTACACCTTCGGAAGTATAATTTTGGGGATTTTGGCTGTTTTTTTAGGACTTTTTCTTTCTAAATTGACTTAGCATTCTCTCGAATATATCAAAAACCTCGGTGCAAGCACACGAGGTATGATCCGAAACAATTTTTCAATTTCGATGCAGAGCATCGGGGAATTAAACCCTTAGAGATTAAACAATAATTAAAACTAAGCTTATTTTAAAAAGCACCCCTAAAAAATAGGGGTGCTTTTTATTTATATCACATTTATTTACCTAAAACCCCTATTTTTTTGTGGGTGTTACTATAATTTTATACATTTATCTCATCAAAAACATAGTTCTTATGAAAAAAATAGAAGCCATTATCAGAAAATCCAGGTTTGATGCAGTAAAAAAAACGCTGCACGAAACTGAAGTCAATTTTTTTAGCTACTGGGATGTTACCGGGGTAGGTAACGAAAAACAAGGTCATGTATATCGCGGGGTTTCCTACAGCACAAGTGACATTCACCGCCGTAAAATATCGCTGGTAGTTTCTGATGAAAATGTACAAAGCACTGTAGAAACAATTTTAAAAGCGGCCCATACGGGAACGGTGGGAGACGGAAAAGTCTTTGTTTCCCCTATAGAAGAAGCATATCGAATAAGAACTAAAGAAAAAGGAACAGACTCGCTTTCCTAAAATAATAACTTAATATTAAAAATTACTTTTATGGAATTACTTACTACTAACAATATTTGGATGATGGTGTGTACCGCTTTGGTATTTTTTATGCACCTCGGGTTCTCCCTTCTGGAAGTTGGGCTTACCCGCCAAAAAAACGCGATCAACATCTTATTTAAAAATGTATTCATTATTTGTTCAGGCTTACTTCTTTACAGTTTAGTAGGCTTTAACCTTATGTATCCTGGCTCTTTTATTGCCGGGGTAATCCCAGATCATTTCTTTAGCCTTTTTGGGTTGAGTGCACCTACCATAGACGGCGCCTTAGACTTATCTTATAACGAAGGTTATACTTACTGGACAGATTTTCTTTTTCAGGGAATGTTTGCGGCCACAGCGGCAACTATAGTTTCGGGTGCGGTGGCAGAAAGGATTAAACTGGGCAGTTTTATGATTTTTTCAGTAATCTATATCGCACTAATATACCCTATAGCTGGCTCCTGGAAATGGGGTGGTGGCTTTTTAGACCAGCTTGGCTTTTACGATTTTGCCGGCTCAACCCTGGTTCATTCTGTAGGAGGTTGGGCCGCTTTAATCGCTATTTATCTGCTCGGCTCTCGTCTAGGAAAATTTGGAAAAGATGGTGCCTCCCACGCTATCCCGGGTCATAACATTCCCATTGCTACCGCTGGGGTTTTTATATTATGGTTAGGTTGGTTTGGTTTTAACGGAGGTTCAGTACTTTCTGCCGATCCCGCATTAACCTCTATTACCCTGGTTACTACCTGTCTTGCGGCCGCGGCCGGAGGAATTTCAGCTTTCGTGGTTTCTACAATAACTTATAAAAACTATGATCTCACCATGTTCCTGAACGGAATTTTGGGCGGACTTGTGGGCATTACGGCTGGAGCCGACCTTATGGGGCCTTTAGATGCTATAATTATAGGCCTCGTGGCCGGTACAGTAATCGTATTTACCGTATCGCTTATTGACAAATTAAAACTTGATGATCCAGTAGGAGCCGTAGCAGTTCATCTTGCCTGTGGAATTTGGGGAACCCTTGCCGTAGGGATTTTTGGAAGTATGGCCGGCATTAACCAGTTCTTTATTCAGCTTGCCGGGGTAGGAATTATTGGAGCTTTTTGCTGCATTTCAGCTTTTATCATCTTATCGGCCATTAAAGCCAGTTTGGGTTTAAGAATGGAAGAAAGGGAAGAAACCGAAGGCCTGGATGTTCACGAACACGGGATGGATGCTTATGCCGAATTTGGTTCGGCTGGCAATAGGTAAAAGTGTTGGAGCATTTTAAGTCTCACTTAGTAAGTAAAAAAGGAGCGCTTGGCGGAGCGCTCCATAAAGGTAAATCCTTCAATAAACTCTGTTCAACTCATTTCAATTCATTAAACACAACTTTATTATGAAAAAAATTACCAGTACAAATATCCAAAAAATATTCTTTTTAGGACTATTTTTTGCAATCGGTTCTCAAGTAAATGCACAGGAATCGGAACAATCTAAAATCGAATCTGTTGTCGCTAACCTAAATATTAGCGGATCTATAGATACCTATTTTAGAACAAACTTTAACGCACTAAATAAATACGAATACAATAATGAAGGCGATATTATAGCGAATCCACAAGCCCCAGCTTCATCTTTCGCCAACGATCCCGGATTTGCGATTGGGATGGCCAATGTAATATTAAGCTATGAAGGGGGAAAAGTAGGTTTTGTGGCCGATTTGGTATTCGGCCCACGTGGGGAAGTCGCCGTTTTTGCATCTGCCGCCCCCAGTAATATAGTAAATCAACTTTATGCTTATTGGAATGTTTCAAAAGCTGTGACCTTAACTTTAGGAAATTTCAATACTTTTCTTGGGTACGAAGTTATCTCTCCCGCGACCAATTTTAACTATTCCACGTCCTATATGTTTTCTTACGGACCATTTTCCCACACCGGCATTAAAGCAGATTTTTCCATAGCCCATCACTGGAGTGCCGCGCTGGCAATAATGAACCCGACCGACTGGACAGAATTTAATCCCTACGGAAAATATTCGTTTGGTGGCCAACTGGGATATTCAACCGATTCGGGAAGTGCGTATTTAAATATTCTCTACGGAGAACAAATACCCCTTTCAGATAAAGCTACTTTCCAGATAGATCTTACCACAGGCTGGAATCTTACCGAAGCCTTTTATTTGGGACTAAATACAACTTATAACACAACCGATGGGGAAGGCTTCTATGGAGCCGCGTTTTATCCGCAATTTCAAACTTCAAGTACTTTTGCCATTGGCATAAGGGCCGAGTATTTTAAAGAACTCGAAGATGGCGGCCCTGTTTATGGCGCTGATGCCCAAAGCCTTAATTTTACCTTAACCGGAAATTACACCATCGGAAGTTTAACACTAAAGCCAGAACTCCGTTTAGATAAGGTTTCCAATACACCAGAACCGGTTTTTATTGACAAAGATCTGCAAAGACAGGATAACTTATCTTCATTTGTGCTGGCTGCGATTTATGCGTTTTAATACACTGCTTCTTCTTAAGAACATGGTATTCGTGATTATTTTTGAAAGTTCTGAACTCCCGCTTTTACCACTATTTTTAAATTATTTTCGGAAGGTGGAATAGGGCAGGAATATTCACCACTATAAGCACAATATGGGTTATAAGCTTTATTAAAATCTAACAAAATGGAATCATCCTCCGGTATCCTTAAGTCTAAATACCGTCCGCCAGTGTAGGTGGTTTCACCATTGGTAAGATCTGTAAATGGCAGAAATAAATAATCATAATACTCGGGATCTGAAATAAGTTCCCGGTTTTGAAACACATTTAGTTTAAAATCCTTTCCGTTTAAGCTGAAATATAATTCTCCATATTTCACATAAACCGGCATCCTATCTGTAGTAGTTGGCATGAGAAATGGCGCTTCGGCAGGAGTTCTTACAAAATTCGCTTTCACTTTGTAGTGATTGTATATTTCAAAAAAATCTAACCCGGTAAAATTCTCGAGATCCTTTTCAGAAAGTGGGGTTTTCTCTGGATTTTTAAATTTTTCATTCATTTCCTTCTGAAATTCCAAAGCATCAATTTGCTGTGAAAAACTTAAGAACCCTACTAATAGAAACAAAAGTGTGGAGCCTACCTGTAATTTAAATTTCAGCTTCATAATATTTAGCTTCTCCAAGATATTGTTTAATCTTCTTATTGTACTCCTTACTTAATTTAAGATCCAGTATTCCTTCAATATCATAAAGCGCTTCCAGCTCGTCGAAACCCGTTTTTAAAAGGTCTTCCAAATATAAAAGTGCGGTTTCATGATCTCCATCGTGGCCTGCAATTTTAATAATATTCAAATAAGCTTCAGGATCAATTTTATCGAAAATTGTGCGTAAAATGCTTACAAATACTTTGGCGCGGGCATTTACCGGGGCGTTCACGTAATCGTCGTAATATGTTTTGCTCAATTCATCTAAATATCCCAGCAATCTCGCAGCCATTTTCGCTTCTTCCCCAGATGCCTTCTTCTCGGTCTCCTTTAATTCTTCTACTTCTTGAGCCCACCAGCCCGTATTTTCAAAATTGGACGTCATTACATCATTTTCCATATAATTGAGGTACTCTTCCCGTTTCTCTTTCTCTTTACTTGCAAAATTTCTGTAATCTCTACGCTGCTGCCTAAAAGCCTTATTTCTTCTTATAGATTTAATTTTATCGCGTAAATCTACGTCTAAACCTAAATCCTCATACTTATCCTCTATCTTTTTAAATTTTTCAAATGCAAGGTAATAATTTCGGCTTCGCCTAAGTCTTTCGGCATTATCCACTTCGTGCTCATATAATTTTTGAATTAAGACAGGATCCCTTTCACGTTTTCCATCTCTAATAGCTTTAAGCGTAAATCCTGCTATCGAATTATAGATTACATCGGCAATAGGCCATTCTACCTTTTGCTCACAGGAATAAAAGTTTAATTCGGTAGGATGATCTTTTTCATCTAAAAAATCTACAATTTCTTCCAAGGTAAATTTCGAATTTCTTGAAGTACAGGCAATCGCACTATACATAAACTTATTGGATCCTTTTAAATAATTGGTACTCAGCCAGCCATTCTCCACCGCCAATACTCCCGAGATATTATTATAAACAAGCGGTAAAGCAGAGGCCAGCTTCCCCCCTGCGCCAAGACCAACAGCATAAACTTCCTGTTTATTTAAGGGTAACATTCCAGCTACCTGATTTATTATAGCTCCAACTTTTTTAATATCGTTCTGAAGAGAGTCCTGGTTAATATTCAAATTAGCAGCCGCGATAACATAGGATTGTTCTTCGGCTACCCGCTTAAAAAGTTGGGTGCTCGCCTTACCCCTTCCTTCCGCATCGAATACGAAAAGAACCGGCCACTGTTTTTCTGTAGTAAAATTTTGGGGTAGATAAAGCGCAAACGAACTCGATGTACTATCTGCCGCAGGAATAGAATCTACAACTCGACCAACGGGCACTTTTATTTCCTGGGCCGTCATGCTTCCAAGACTAAAAATAAATAAAATTAAAAATAAGCCTAGTTTGTTGTTCATATCCTAAGTTCAAGTAGTAAACGCAATTTTTGCGGAGTGAAATAATATATTTTTTCAGAAGAAAGAAAGGACTTTTGCCCCTTCTCCCTATCTGAACGGATATATGCCTATATT
>Ga0209414_1000663_pt1 | contig 16689 bp, 4 predicted proteins | sample LakVidmifraction_4_FD_181154 | JGI IMG/M metagenome (GOLD analysis project Ga0209414, IMG submission 181154) | Hypersaline microbial communities from Lake Vida, Antarctica - Brine Hole Two &gt;0.2 micron (SPAdes) (version 2) | ecosystem: Environmental > Aquatic > Non-marine Saline and Alkaline >... | reverse complement strand
ACACCGGGTCCTTTGCTGCACTGGTGCCACAGCTCGACGCACGCCTCGTACGGTACAACGGTCACAACGGTATGCTCCTCAACCTGGCTGTTGTGCAGGCGATGGGTGCTGACTTTGATGGTGACAAGATTCAGACAATGGCACGTCTCCGCTTTAAGGACGGTGGCCTCGAGAACCTCCGCCAAGGCAAGCAGTACATTCGTGCTGACGGCACAGTGAACATCATGACGCGTGCTGTTGAGACCACGATGGTACGCCACATTGCTGAGTCGATCGCTGGATCGAATGAAGTCCCGCAGACGCACGCTACACAGATGATCGACAACATCCATACAACGTTTGCTGAGATGCTCCGGGTGAAGCCGTCGATGCTTGACAACATCTTCAAGAAGTTTGAGGGCGAGCTGGGTGCCAGCAATCCGAAGTCCGCCATCAACTTGATCGACGGTGTGATGAAGGCACATTCGGATCAGGCGTTGCAGTGGAGCGAGCGCACCAGCCTCCCCGTGGTGCTTGAGTTCGATCGTGTCATTCATAACGGCTACCGCGAGCTGAACAACATGTACGCCGTGCTCGAGCCCAACGCAAAGCTCTCCTCTGCAAAGACCGCGATCCCCGTCCCACAGAGCGGCCCCGTGGCTCGCGTCATTGGCGGCCGCGCGGCAACAGATGGACAGACCGCTGGTATTGCTGTTGAGGGTTCTGACATGTTCCGCATCTTCCAGTCACTGAAGTACGTGGCGGATGCTAGTCAGACAATTATCAGCACGATGGGTTCAGACCCTCGCGTGATGCGGTTGCAGTCAAAGTACCGGGAGCTGTCACGTCAGGTTGTTGGAGACAAGACGATGGAGGCACAGTCGCGTGACGAGATTACGAACTATGCGCTCAGGCTAATCCGTAGCTTTGTTTCAAATGGTATTACCGCAAACGCAAAGAATATGGCTGTGGTGGCGAACACTGCCATCCCCAACGTAGATGGTAACGGGATCTACCACGGCAACGAGCCAGGGCAGTCGGGCTACATTTCAACCGCTCAGTGGGCTCTCCGGGAAGCACTGGAGTGGGACAAGATCAACAAGGCATCTGTCTGGGAGGCGCTGCCTGAATTGCAGGCCCGCCACAACCGGCTACGCGCGCTGCTCGTTTCCAATGACGACTCCGAAGGTGGGTTCACCAACCAGTCACAAGCTGCATTCGTTGAGGTCTTCGATGCTGTGCAAATCGGAACTCTCGTAGGAGAAGAGGCAGGCCACTTGGCGGGCACCACAGTGGGCATGTTCGTACGACGCTTTGCGGCGTCTGGTGCTGCCACTCGTCTCTCCACAAAGAACTCGATCGAGAACAACCCCGCATACAAGGGCCGCCGCAACACGAAGAACCCGCCGTACAGCGGGACCGAAGTGTTGAATCGCGACATCAGCCCGTACCGCTCCACAATGGAAGCGGTGCTGCACGCCGGCGCCAAGTACATCAACATGGACAAGGACTTCCATGCCACTGGCGAGCTCGGTGAGATGGCTGACCGCACACACGCACAGGGACTTGAGGCGATGGGCCGTGTGATTGGTGCGTTCACTGAGATGGTGGGCGTGAAGAACATCTCACGGAAGAACATCGAGGGCGTACGCGAGATGATCCGCACCAACCCTGACTGGGCTGCTTCCATGTTGGGGTTGCTCCCCGACGCACAGGTCTCTGGTGTGATGTCAATCTCGAAGGATGCCAAAGGCAACAACGTGCTGCTCGTTGCACCGTGGGTCTACGAGATGTTCACGATGGATCCAGAAGCTGCCATGATGCACTACTGGCGGAACATGATGTTGACTGAGCTGAATGTGAAGCTCAGTCAGACCAAGAACACCGAGGCGCTGCAGTTCCACGAGCTTGACAACCGTATCCACCGTTTGATGTACCGACTGCGCCGCGAGCCTGACCCGGCGAAGTACCGCAAGTTCCAAGGTGAGCTCGCGAGCGCAGACAACCTCCCGAACTTCATTGCGATGCTGAACCGGGAGTACTTGAATGATGAGGCGCCGTACACCACATGGGTGAATGACGCATCTGACTTCTCTCCTGATAAGGCTAAGGGCGGTTGGTCCGTCATAGCTGGTGGCGCAGCGCAGCGTAGTGCGATCCAAGCGTTCGCTACGTCCAGTGCACGCCTGGTGGATTCGATAGCGGAGGAACGTGAAACGCTGCTGTCGGACAACAGTACCCTTGTGGCGGTTCAAGAGGGCCGCGATGCTGTGGTCAAGGCCGGCGGGTTTACCTCCCAGACGCTTGGCAACGATGTTGTCATTGAGGCCCTGCCTAACAGTCTCTCTACAGACCCCAATGCACGTGAGTACCTCAAGTGGATTCGCATGTTCGAGAAGGCGAAGTTACGTTACTTCACTCTCGGCCCGAACGCCATCATGGACGAGGCTCTCGGGGCGCTACTGGGCTTCTACTCGCCTGCAGCTGACAAGGGGCAAGTCCCCGAACACCTGAAGGCGATCGGCTCCTACTTGATGGGCCGTGCCAATAAGGGCTTCAAGATCCCCAGCGCGCAGCACGCCGAGGCGCTGACTTCCTCGAGTCGTAGCTCTTTGGACAGCAACCTGGCACAGGTTTTCAATGGCGGCCGCTTTGTGACCGCAGAGGGTGCGCTCGTGGAGTGGGCTCCTCTTACAGCAGATGGATTGCTTGCTCGTTTCAACGAGAGCCCTGAAATGCGGGTCATCGTGCAGAATCTCATGTACCCCTCTGTGCAAGACTCCACCAAGAACGGCAGGCTAGTTGAGCAGTTCATTGGTGGCAAGACGTTGAGTGCTCAACTGGAGTTCAGCTACGACGAGTTCCTCATGCGTCACGATGACAAGAGCTCACGGCTGTATGTCTCCGAGATCAACGGCATCGCCGACAGGATGGGTGGTGACTCGGACGCAATGCTGCAGGCGAATGAGGTGCTGCTTGTGCACTCTCTGTCAGCTAAGCACGAGATCTCTTTTGCCGAGGCAGAAAAGCGTACAGCTACGGTGATACGCGACCTTGCTCGTGTCATGAATGTAGCTGGCGAGCTGAACGCCAGCGGCCAGGACATGAAGGAGCTATACACCCTTGTCCTTGAGCAGATGGGCCGACTCGATAATTCGAACGTCACATCTGATCGCAAGACGAACATTAAAATTGCGGAAGATACGTTGCGGGTGCTGGCTGCCCAGAAATCTAGTGCCCTCAACGATGCGATAGATGCAGAGTTCTCCAAGCCCGCTGCTGAGCGGAACCTGCAGCTTATACAGGAGTGGGTCGATCGTGACCTCAAGGTTAAGGCTGACGCTGAAGCACGCATCCTAAACAGCTCAGCGCTGGACAGTATCATTCGAAGGCACGCGTACAACCCCGAGAAGCTGAATGATCAGCAGAAGCTTGCAGCACGCAAGAGACTTTTTCTCAGCGCTTACACACTTCCAGCCCTGGGCATTCGTGTCCCGGATGTGGTGGCTATCAGCGCCACGATTCAGGCACTAGATCTGGAAAAGCTACCGAATGCTATTCCGAAGTTGAATGATGACCAGTGGTCGCTCATCTCACGTGCGCTTATTGCGTACGATCTAGAGCAGCTGTCAAACTCAATGCCGGGTTCTGTGGTGCTGGCGCCGTTCCCGAAGCCAGAGCTCACCGAGCGCCACAGGTACTACGACTCGAGCTACTCCTTCCTTCTTGACCGGATCCTCGACCCCGAGCAGCCGCTGCTGAAGGCAGCAACGTATGTTGCGCAGCGCCGTGGCGTGAGCAAGACAACACACACGGTGGATGATCTAGCACGCTTGCTCAGCAACTCGATCATGAATCCAGATAAGTTGGGTGAATGGTCGAACGCGCTGCCGAAGGCGTTGACGGATGCCAACCCGCGGCTAGGTTCCTCCGCAACAGAGGTCGCTACGCAGGCTGGCGGATTAGAGTCCGAGGGGCAGGTCACATTCAATGTCGCTACGGAACAGACTGGCGTCGTTCCAGGTGAAGAACTTCTCACCACCACTGAGCTGTCGTACGGCAACCTCTTTGCCTTGCGGGAAGTCAATGACCAGGGCGAACAGGAGATCATACCGTTCACTACTGAGGTGGGCGGTGTGCAGCGACCGATGCGTATCGGTGAGTTCAACGGCCGTTACGCTGCTGGCGCTACTGTGACATACTCCACATCAGATGGCATAGAGCACACAGTCGATTTGTGGCGCGATCGCCCGCTTGATCCTGCCGATCCAGACGGGCAGATGAAGCCGGCTCGTCTTGGCAAGGAGTACCGCGGCACGCTGCCCACCGTGTCTAAGACTCCGTATCGAATGATTTCTGTGGATGCGCTGCGAGACGCAATCTTTGAAGCGATTCCTCACAACCCCTCCACGGGCAATCTCAAGACCAACCTCGTGGACCAGGGCACCATCAAGATCCAGGTGCAGTACTTCCACCCAGACTCCCAGCCAGCCACGCCTGATTTTGCGAACAATATCTTCTTTGAGGGCTCCGTGTCTGAGACTAACTCCGGCATGGCACCTTCGTCGAACGGTGAATACTGGGCTGGCTCACAGGGTGCTGCAATGACTTCGCTTGAGCACGCGCTTGGATCTGGCAAGAAGGGTGTCAACGCCTACGAGTTCAAGAACCTCCCCACGTGGGAGAACACGAAGCAGATGGAAGAGTCGTGGGCGACTGATTTTGCTGAAGTGCTGAAGCTCAAAGCAACGTGGCTCACCGTGGTAGACCCCGGTCCCGGAGCCCCGCCGCCCATCGCGTACAACGCGCTGTTGAAGAAGATCAAGATGCAGCATTTTGTTCGTGGACTGGAGGAGGGAGTTGCTACTCTGTGGAGCGCAGAACAGGTGATCCAGTTCCAGCTCACTAACCCAGGCACAGGGCTTCCGCTCGAGAATGCAGAACTAGTGGTGCTCTCTGAGGAGGGCCTCAACACCCTGCTGGGTGAGAAGGGCTTTGCGGGTGTCAATCCGCTGCAAGCAGGCAAAGTATTCCTCGACCCAACCAAGGTGCAGAAGTATCGAGGAGTCACTGCAGAAATGTTGAGGCGCCTGCCTGCTCTACTAGAGACCGACGCCGTCGGAGAGTTCGTCAAGCTGGATCTGTTTGATACAGATCTGATCTATCGCCGAGGTCGCATTCAGCATGAGCTGCGGTCTACCATGCAATCTTCGCGGGCAGCCACCTACGAGGAGGCCATCAAAAAGATGCGCTCTCGTGAGGACAACGAGCACAATGAGCGCGCAAAGCAAGGAACCATTGAAGGTAAGCGAGAGGTTCGCATCAAGCGTGGGCTTTCGCTGTCCGCGAATGCGTTTGATCAGATGCGCATGACGCTGGATCGACGCTTCATCAATGACAAGTACTCCACTCTGCACAACACCACAAACGAGGCACTCTCGCTGCTCATGGTGCAGGAACTGGAAGCTGTCCAATCGCTTGGCGAGTACAGCACGTGGTGGATTTACGAACAGGGCGCAAGTGAAACACCCGCCACTGGCGTACTGTCCGAACTTGTCCTAGAGGGCCGAGACGGACACACGCTTGCCCCAGGCGTCACTCCTGTGATGCACGACAACGTCACCATCCGAATGGAGTCCTTTGCTAAGAACGGACGCAGCCAAGAAGAGCAGCTAAAAGACGCCACAAAAGCCATTGACTTCTTCATGGGCGCTGGCGCACGGATCATTCTCGCCAACAGCGAGGGTGGCAAGGAGCTCATCACCTCACTAGAGGACTACATCACTTCGCAGGACACCTACCGTGGTGTCGGAGCCTCGAGGTATGTGTATGAGCCGGTGCTATCCCAGACCCGCGCACAGACTCAACGTGCGCTTGATGCTCAACTGGCAGAGACGCACTCAATCTCGGCGCAGGACCGGATGGCAGTGTTCTACAGTGAGACGCTGTACACCGATGAGAACTCTCTGCACATCCTGAACACCACAGGGAACGACGTAACCGTTCGAGTTGACCTGCTCCCAACGGAACCATATGACGGCATCACCTCCCCTCTCCGCTCGGATGAGGTCGCCAAGGTAAAGCAGGCAGTCATCGCTCTTGCTAATGATCGGGGCCGTGTGGCAGAGATTGCAGCACAGCATAAGTACTCAAAGAAAGCTACCGCTGAGCTGCAGGCTGCCGTACAAAAGGCCGCAAAGGACTATACCGAAGCGCCTTCGTATGCTCTTGCTCGCCCCGCGCCGAGGCAGACCCTTACGATTGGTGGGCTTGTCCCGTACTGGAATCCCACGACTCACGATCTTGTGTTGTACCGCCACGGTCACAAGCCGCCGGAGCCGCACGAGATCACCAACATGATTAAGGACCAGCGCAAGAAAAACAAGGACCGCCCAGCTGTCGTTGTCTATGGTGAAAACACAATGGACACAGCAGGGGTCCACACCGGCGTAATCGAGAAGTACAACGAGGTCGGCCAGTACGGGGTGACTGCGCAGGTGCGCATCTCACTTGCTGATTACTTCTCCAAGCTTGTTAGTGAGGGGTCTGGTTTTAAAACTGTGACGGCTCCAGCCTTGAAGGAATGGCAGAGCATTGACACGAGCTTGTTCCCATACTGGGATCTGAACGCGATCGGCTCTTTCCAAGCTGTTATCGACAAGGAATCATATGGCGATGTTTCGATGAATCACCGCAACGCCTTTGCATTCATTGGCATTGACTTCTACCCTGAAGTAGCGAAAACGCTGTTCGGGATTGACATCGAAAAGATGAATGAAACCGATCGCAACTCAGCAGAGCAGATGGTTCAAGAGGTTCTGACGAAGCTCACTAAAGATGCCAACTATCCTGAGACAGCGATCCACCACCTCCTGCGAGTGCGCAGCGATGCTAAGGCTGCTGCTGAAGAGATCTGGGGCACCGTTGCTCCGATCGACGACAACCTCGCACTTGACTGGACGACTCGTCTATTTGAAAATAACAACCCTGCGGCAGAGATCACCAGTCAAATACTGCTCACCCTGATGACAAAAGGCACTCGCCCAGAGCATCTGCTGCGGTCGGGCAGCTTTGGAAACCCCGACGCCAGGACAAACCCAGACAAGACTTCTCTGATGATGAAGCGACTCTTCACGGATTCACTGGATGTCACGCCCTCTCTTGGGATGCGGCAGCACATAAACGACAAGCTCAACTCTCAGCTCGGTTGGGATGCAGACAAGGGTGAGGGCTATCGCATTGACCTGCAGATGCGTCTGCACCGCATTGACCCCAAGACAGGTGTTGATCAAGTTGGGTGGCTTGCGTTCCCAGAAGTTCACTCTGCGGATGCTAGCCCAACTCTCGACGGCATGGCGGACCAACGCAAGCAGAAGGAGAAGCACTCTGTTGCAGTGTCCTCTGTAGCTTCATCCGGGCTCGGCGCCGATACGGTCCTGACGAACTCTAAGAAGGACTTCGACGGGTTCTTCGGTGCAGAGCGCCTGCTGACGTTTAAAGATGCTCGAGACGTGAACAAGCTGTTCACCTCGTTTGCATCCGAGAAGGACTCTTCGTACATGCCGTGGAAGATCCCTTCGATGGGCGGGCAAATGTACATGAAGCTCGGCCGTAAGCGCAATGTCGGCTACTGGCAGCCAGTGAATATGAGCCATGACAGCTGGGGTGATAACGATGTGACTAAGGAGGGCAACATGACTGACGCTCTTTCACAGCGCACCCGCGTTGCAAGGATCCTTGGATTGCCCACCTCGGATCACATCACTGTGGACTACATGGTGCGCTACTACAACGGCCAGCCTCTCGATGAATCGGGTGGCGACATGTCTGCCTCAGATTACATTGAGGGCCTCTCCAAGATTGAAGAGAACATTAACAACGGCCGGCTCCCCACTTATGAGGGTGCTGTCCCCCGCCTTGATTACCACCTGCTGCAGACTTTGTTCCGTGCGAACAATGCGGGCTACGGCAAGTTCCAGTTGCTCGATGCGGGCAAGGACTCTGCGGTCTTGACCGACTGGAGCAAGTGGGTCGGCGCTGCACTAGGTGAGAATTCCACGGGCGAAGGTGACTTCCACCCGATGTTCCGCCTCGACCTTGATGCAGTGACACACACTTACATGAACGCAGAGAGCTCGCTGTCCGGAATGCCGATCTCCGTTGATGATCTGGTGGATGCAAAGCTACTGTCCAAGGATCTCGACAAGGTAATTCTCTCAATTAGCCCTGACGTACAGATCGCACTCGATGAGCGGGTCTACCTCGAGAGCGAGCGCGTCTCCTTTGAAGACGTGCTTGGGGTTGAGTTCTTCAAGAATGAGCTTCGAGTGAAGACTCCGGTGAACTCTCGTGAGCACCACCGCCATTCCGTGTGGAAGGCTTGGTCTCGTCGTAAAGAACTACCTGAAATCAAAGACACCACACCGGGCAGTTTCTCGCAGCACGGGGTCCAGATGGTGAACAAGAAGACAGCGCTGAACACAGTGTCAAACATTGCGCTGAGCTTACGAGCGTTCACCACCCTCGCAAACCCGGCGCTGCCTATCAGTGCATTTGGCGAGGTTGCCTTTCACAGCGCGCTCGATAACATGACTGAGACCTTGCTGGGTACTTCAGCTACTCGTCTTGGTGGCGGTTTGAACCGCAACACCGCCGAGGAGGTTCGGGTGTGGCGAGCGGCCCTGTCAACGCTGGGGTCAAGTGAGGCTTTTGCGTCGATGGCGTACAAGCAGTCGATGTTCCAGCAGCGTATTAGTGAAAACGCCGGTCCGGTTGAGAGGCTGTTTGGTAATGCTGCAAAGGGCGTCTCAAAGATCCAAGACCCCGGCTGGCGCATGCGTGTCGATGCTCTTGCACACCGATACGGCGCAGCCGTGCTGGAGTACTTGCAGCAAACCCCCATGACAAACGCTGTGTCGCTGCCGATGCTGGCTTCCAAACTGAAGACAGATCCCCATTGGGTTGAGAACAATATCCCGGACGCACACCGCATGGGTATCAACGCGATTGAGACCAACCGCAGCCTCAAGTCAACTCCAGCGGACATGCTCATCAAGGGAGTCATTAATCCGTTGATGGAGAGCCCTAACGCCATCGTATCGTCGTCGGCTACTCTCTTTCTTAAAGTTCCGCTGATGTTCTCCACTTATGCGTCGCACGTCTTTACTACGCTCACAGGTACGCAGGCTCCAATGGCTGCGCTGGCGATGCACTTGCACCGCCGACGAAACTATCTAGGCCGTTACTCTTCTGCTGTGCGTCAAGAAGAGATGGTCGATGAAGATGGCTATTTCGACATGACTGCTGCGATCGAGTCCATCGACCTGGCCAAGGGAGTGGTCCAGAGTGGGTTGACCCACACGTCGATCTTTGCCTTTGCACTCTTCGCAGGCGGGCTGGGGTTGTCAGGTGAAGACGAAGAGGACAAGCGCCGGCGCCGGGCAGCCGAGTACAACCACGCTGGCTACGTCTATGATCCGAGTAAAATCCAGAACGATTTCCGCACCGCAGATGCAGTCTTCCTTGACGGCGTGTACCTGCTCAACAACTTCTTCAAGATCCCTGGGTCTGTTGGAGAGCGTTCGATGGCAAAACCGAACTGGATGGTTAAGCAGTTCCTATCACCCATTCTAGGCATTGAGAAATTTGCCGACACCGGAGACATGCGCCAAGTGATGTGGGGATTTGAAGATGCCATCGGTGCTTTCCCGCTGATTAACTCAGCATCATGGGAGAAGGCGATGCTCACGTTCAACGAGCTCACGCAATCGGCTAAGGCGGCAGAAACACGGGGCACGCCGGAAGACATGTCAGATGCTGCCTACTTCCTCGTCAGCACCGTAGCGGCGTTCGAGTCGATGCTGTTTGAGAACAGTTTTGTGAACTCGCTGTATGTTGCTATGGATGAGTACGACCGCGACCCGTGGAAGCTGCCGCAGACTGATGGTGAGGGCAACATTGTCCGCGATGAGCTTGGCCAGCCACAGGAAACAAATGCGCTGGATCAGTTCCTGGACGCTGACGGGCAGCCCGCAGCTGGCTATGTAAACCGTGACTGGCTTGAAGCGCAAGCCCATGTGCTCACGGAGAACCGCGCATCATTCGCAATGATGATGTCAATCTTTTCTGGCATTGCTGGACGGCCCAATGACTACAGCCGCTACAACATGGCGGTGAAGGAACGGGACATCCCGTTGCAGTCAGTGGGCGAAGAGGAAGCAGAGGGCCTGTTCCTCAGCATCTACGATGAAGCGACAGACTCTGAGGTTCTCAACGAGAATGGTGCTCGCGCCGTATTCGATGGTATCTGGCACCGCAGCGTAAAGATGGGAGACCCGTCGCTCGACGGCATCTATGTGCCGCGTGATATGCGCAAGAGCATCCAGGACAAGATGGTTGCTGAGCTGACCGAAGAAGGTGTCGGGCAGGGCATGGACATTGATGCGGCATCCAACTACGCCTGGGAGGTGTTCAACGGGCCTGAGTCGAACCCGTATGCTACATCGTTGCGCTCGATCGTATGGTCACAGGAGATCAGCATGCAGCCGAAGGCGCGCTATCAGCAGCTCAACACCACGTATGTCATGGGCCCCGATGGACGTCCGTGGGCAACAGGTGTCCGCCGCGGCGATTTGTTCACCGCAATGGGGGGCGCACTCGGAGCCCCAATGCTCAGCTACTACCAAGGCGATGTCGGAAACCTTGACGTTGATAGTCGACTTAACTCGACAGATGATGTCTATGGCATCAACACTGGGCTGCGTGCGCTGAACCGAGTTGATGAATCCTGGGACATTCCGACAGATGAAGAGATCTCAGAAGATATCATTAAGGCAATTGAAGATGCTGCGAAGGACATTCAAGCGGGAGCGTCCGGGGGCTATGGCGGAGGAGGTGGTGGAGGTGGCTACAGTGCCAAGCTCTACACGCCGCCGCAGAACAGGGCTCCGTTTGCGCACAACATGCCGTACCTCAATGCCAATAGTACATACACCAAGCGCACGTATATCCGTCGCGAGCGTTTCACATCTCAGCGAGGTAGGTTAAAGCAATGGCAGTAGCAACGGAAAACAAGGCGATCACTGAGTTTGATCAGTGGTATCTCAACCGGAAAGCGGACTCCCGCACCGGGGGCCTTGAGATCGGCGTGACACACGCGCCTGTAGCCACGCATATGTGGTCGATGTTCGAGGACTACCGTCGCGAACACCGGTCCCGCGTTGCCAACTATTACAAGCTAGAGAAGCTTGTCAATGGTGAAGTTGTCACCACTAAGAAGGATTTGCCCAACATCTCCTCTGGAGAGACGGCGGGCATTGTGCGACGTATGGCACGCAACTTGGTGCAGAACGCCCCCAACCTAGAGGTCGTCTCCAAGTTTGACGATGCCTCTGCTGAAGGAGTGTTTTCTCGCTACGTGCTGCTGGCGAAGATTGTAGGCACAGATCTTTACAGCAACGACATGCAGCAGAACATCTTCGCCTCTACCAAGATGGCGCTGACGGTCGGCTTCGACTGTGTGATCCCTTTGCTGACTCAGGATGCTGCTGGTTCCTGGCTCATCAAGTACGACAGCGTTGGCTATCAGGACGTGTTCCCAGAGCCGGGCGCCCGCGATATCCGGCAAGCCACGAACATATTCGTGCGCCGCTACCTCACCAAGGGAGAGGTGAAGAGTCTCATCGAGATGCATGTCGACGGGTGGGATGAGCTCGCGCTCATTGACTTGGTAAAAACCGATCCTCCGGCGCAGCAGCAGGAATCTGTTGCCGCAGAGAACCGCAAGCACCACACGGTTCCAGATGGTTACGAGGTCATCACCTGGTACTCCAACTCTGGTGATGCCTTCCTCACCTTTTCGGCCACGACGAAGCACCTGCTTCGCATCGAGAAAAACAAGCACCCGCTGAAGGAACACCCTGTTCACTTCCTAGTGCTAGAGAAGGATTCGCAGCAGCCGCTAGGTAAGTCACAGGTTGAACTCCTCCTCGGCCGCCAAGAGTTCCAAGACCTGATGCTGAATGGCGCCATGAAGATGTGGTACCGCAACATCAACCCAGCCATCATCGGCTACGGAGCTGTCAATTCGATCCCGAACCTCAGCCCCGGTAAGTACACGGAGATTTCAAACCCGAATGCCAAGGTCGAAGCATTCGAGGTGAATACTCAGACACTGCTGCAGCACGGGCAGATCTCTCAGCAGAATGCCGGCGCTATGGTGCAGATGGTGGGTGCCGCCGATCAACAGATGGCTGCGCAGTCCGCCGGCCCCACGGGTATGAGCGCTACTCCACAGGGGGTGGATGCCCAGCAGAAGATGGTGGACATCACGTCCAACAACTATCAAAAGGCCATCGAGTCCTTCGTCAGCCACTACTGCTCCTATTCGTTGACCATCTACTTTGCAGAGCTGAAGACTGCAAAGCAGGTCATTCTCTCTGCGGACGCCCGCGGCAAGCTAATCAACGGCGGTATTGACCCCTCGCGTATTCAAGAAGATGGCACGGTAGATATCAAGTTTGCTGATCTTGCGACCGAGTATTACGTCCGTGCAGTCCCAGGCTCCCTGGTAGAGCTCGAGGATGAGAAGCAGATGCGAATGCTGCAGGAACTGTTTGTTCCCCTGTCGCAGGCCATGCCCGCGCTGGCTGCGTCGCAGGATCAGGACGCGCTCACACATGCGTCGCAAGCTATGCAATTCATTGTCGAGACGCTGATCAAACTGTCTGGCTCTGCACACTCCGCTTTGCTAACTGACATTTTTACGTCAGGAGAAACCCCCGAGGTTGCTGCACAGCGCGAGAAAGAGTCAGCAATGGATAATCGTCTTGGCGGGTTTAGCACATCTCTTATGGATATGCAGGACGCGCAAGATATGAACCAAGCGAATTTGAATCGCAAGGTTGATACTTTATCCGAGACCGTGGGCCTACTTCTTGAAAAGCTAGGTGTCACAAACGGGCCATCTGCGGAAAATCAGAATACTTCCGAAGAGGGTCAGTTGCCACAAGAGCAGCCGTCTGCCATTGTGTAATTTGTCAGAGCCTGATAGTCAGGCTTTCGCTATATAGGAAGGATGGCACCTCATGGTCGCCCCAGTCCAGAAAGACAGTTTGACTGAGTACCAGATTGCTCTGGCTTCGTACCTTCGCATCATCTCGCCTGTTGCAGGTATGTTTACCGGCAACGACATCAAGCCGATGCCGAACAAGCGAAGCATTCGCGTCCCAGACATTCGTGTCGATGACTACATCGTTGACGCGGACGTTTCCCGTATCGGCGTGGATCACTACTCCGGCTCGGAGTTCACGACCGAGTGGAAGAACGGTCTGCCTCCGATCGAATGGCGCACCTATTCGATGTCACGACACCGTGCCTTCGGATTCACCGTCTACGACGAGCAGAAAATGTTCTCTCCGATCCCCAACCTGGATCAGGAGTACACCGGCCGCAAGATGCAGACCACTGTCCTTCGCGACCACGACAAGTATTGCCTCCTTGCAGCAATCTCCGGTCACATGACCGGCAAGCTTGTTGCTCGCACCGTGGCAGACACTGTCGGCCCGATCACGGCAAGTGCAAACCTCATCGCCAACACCGGAAACGCGGGTGACTACAAGTGGATCGCGGAGCCCGGCGAGGACTCTGACAACCAGATCCAGCCTTCGTTCGCAGCCATCAAGGGCATGTTCCTCGATGACACGGCGCCCCTCTCGACCTTGGATGCTCTCTCGCTGACGTTCTCGGACAATTGGTTCGACAGCAACTTCGGCAATTCGGAGCGCTTCCTGCTCGTCACCTCTGCTCTCGAACTCGTGTTCATCAACGAGCTCATCGAGAAGGGTGCCGGTACTGAGTCAGCTTTCAAGCTGCTCAAGGAGGGCGACATCTCCGGTGCGAACGCTGCGGGCTACCTCGGAGTCCTCAAGGGCTCATGGAAGCTCGTCAAGATTCACCCCGAGTTCCTGCCCAAGGTGTTCACCGATGCCAACCTGGTCGTTGACCCGGTCGCTACTACCGCAACGGTCTCTCGTACGCTTCGTCAGGTTGTTGGCCTGGCCGCGTACAAGAACTCCATCCAGACCTACGAGCACTTCTCGGAGCGCCGTGAGCAGGATGGTGGAACCCGCTTCAAGGGTAAGGAATACGTCCAGGACTTCTCCTACGACTGCTGGGCAATCGACCAGCTTTCGGAAGGTATCGTCCCCTTGTTCCTCCCCGACGCACTCACCAACCTCTCCATTGTGGACACTTCGTTTACCGCAGTGGCAGACAAGGTTGCTGCGGCTCGTGCCCAGCTGTCGGTCTACCCGTCCACGTACCCGCTGTCTGGCGAGGAGACTTTGCTCTCACGTCCGGCTTGGTACCACGGCGACTTCACGGGAGCAGATGTAGATACTACGCTCCCGATCCAGGACGCCGGCGACTTCGGTCACACTCACGACGCATAATTAGTTTGGCGGGGTGCCCTGCGCTACATCACGGCACCCCGCCACTACTTTCTTGGGAAGGAAATTATTATGGAACAACTCCTCGAACTGCTTCAAGAAATTGAGAAGATGGCAGCCGCAGGTGCCGACGCTGTTGAAGGAGCCCTCAAGGGTTCTAAGGGTGACGGTCCCCCCGACGAAAAGGGTGACGGTCCTCCCGACGAAAAGGGTGACGGTCCCCCCGACAAAAAGAGTGACGGTCCTCCCGACGAAAAGGGTGGCCCACCTCCTGGTGAAGGCGGACCTCCTCCTGGTGAAGGCGGACCTCCTCCTGAGAAGCGTCCAGGAGAGTAGCTAGACTGGCAGCCGGAGCGACCTTGGGGCTTTACTCCTTTCCCTCCAAGAGAAATCGCTCCGGCTGTCTTAGCCACACTTGAAAGGCACTCTCTTACGGAGGACACATGAGCTACGCCGGTAACACACCCAGTGACTTCACGGTGCTACGGCTGGAGGCTCGTAAGTCCTTCTCCTTTACGATTCGTCTAAAGGATGGAAGCGGACAGTTCCCCCTCGACATCACCGGATGCTCGTTTGCATTCGTCATGAAGACAACGCCACTGGCGCCCACCATCGACTCAGATACTGACAACCTGGTAGTCAACGCACAGGCGGAGATCACTGACGCCGAGGAGGGCGCAGCGCGCTTCTATCTCCAAGCGTCTGACTTGTCGGCTCCGCCGAAGGAATACCCCTTTGCGATTGTGATGCTCACAGCGGAGGGCTACTCTGCTGTGGTCGTCAAGGGTGTCGTTGAGCTTCTAAAGAATACGGAGTACGCCTCGGTGTTCGAAACCTATGAGGCTGTCCAGCCCGAGCAGGGCATGGAAATCCGCATGGAGGAGCTCGTCACCGTTGAGGTGCGTATCGGCGGGATGCTGCCCCCCGGCATGAACTACATGTCCGACCAGGAAAAAGAAGACCTGGCCGAGTTGGTAGAGAACTTTCTTGGGGTGACGTTCGGCACCGCGGCGTACAAAAACATTGGCTTCTTTGCGCTACACGAAGCCGGCGTTCCTGTGGGCGGGCTGACCAACCGTTACCTGGCGAAGAAGAGCAACAACGATTACGACATGGTGTGGCAGCGACTGCCCAAGGTTGAGGGCACCAATGTTGATGTCGTGGATCACACCGACTGGACTACGCTTATCATCGGTGGATCAACATCTGTTGATGATGGAGCCGGCCAACTGGACGCCACCAACATCCCTGATCAATTTGTGCCTACCTCGTTTGGCAATGACCAGTGGGACTGGGCGCCGGTGCTGCACCCCGACGCTGACGGTCTTAGCGATGGCACACTCAACGTAATCATGACGGCGCTGGAGCGCAGCAAGCTCAGCGGAATCGCAGCAGGTGCTCAAGTCAACGTAGTCCCCACGTGGGCTGCTCTTACCGGCAAACCCACCTTTGGCACGGCGGCGCTTGCAAACACGGATGACTTCGCCCCCACCACACACACGCACAAGTTCCTCGACCTCACTGATGTTGAGATTGGAAATAGCGAACCCTTGAATCCCGCCACGCCAGGTGCGCTCTACCTCCGTCTGCTGGACTAAAATATGGCCACCGTTACGGGGAACAAGGTCAAGTACCTCAACAACCCCAACTTGAACGCTGTGGAGTATTACGCCCAAGTGGTGTACTCGGTGTCATACCCGAACGCCACGTCCGCCAAGGTGTCGTGGACGCTGCGCATGAAGCATGGCGGCAGCCTCTATGACTCAATAAACCGGGCGGGGTGTTCTGGGGATCTCAAGAGCACCACAACTTTCGGAGCAAAGCAGTACTCATCCTCTAGCGGCCAGACGGTCAACTACGCCTCCGGCACCAAAACCATCTCACGAGCGTCAACAACAAAGACCTACGATCAGACGTTCTGGATCGAAAATCTTGCCGAGAACTCTCAAGTCATCCAAGGTGGCGCGCGCTCTACGGCCAAGGCGACGTTCACAATTGCAGCGCGTCCAGTGCAGCAAGCACCAGATACTCCTAGCGCCCCCTCCGTATCGTCAATCTCGCAAAGCGGTTGCAAGGTCAATATAAGGTTGCCCGACAATAATGGTGCAACGATCATTGAGACCGACTTCAGGTTGTACACCACATCTACGGGGAGTACGTATCTCAACGATGGCAAGACAACGACAGGTGCGAGCACAACATTTGATAACCTGAATCCTGCCACTGACTACTGGGCCGCAGGAGCAGTGAAGAACTCCGCCGG
>Ga0209414_1000662_pt1 | contig 16735 bp, 15 predicted proteins | sample LakVidmifraction_4_FD_181154 | JGI IMG/M metagenome (GOLD analysis project Ga0209414, IMG submission 181154) | Hypersaline microbial communities from Lake Vida, Antarctica - Brine Hole Two &gt;0.2 micron (SPAdes) (version 2) | ecosystem: Environmental > Aquatic > Non-marine Saline and Alkaline >... | reverse complement strand
AGATACGCGCGTCGCCATCGGTCACTTCTAAAGAATTTATATCGGAGCGTTCCGCTAGCTTTATCAGCTTTTCTAGATCAGTAAAATTAATATTCATATTACTAGCTATTCCATTAGAGTAAAAAGTAAATAATTATTTTATGTGAATATACTAAGAAGTATCACTACATCCAATCGTAGCTCAGATATTTCCTAGAATTTTAATTAAAGTTAGAGTACTGCCAAGTCTTCATCTCTAGGATTGCAGATAAACATATATCCGGGTGAATGAGTGATCATAAGTTCTGGCTTACTGGTCATTGCTATATTTTGAGGAGTGACTCCACAAGCCCAAAAAACAGGGACTTCACCCTCTTTTATTATTGAGGGATCACCAAAGTCAGGTAAATTTATATTTTTTATACCTATGAGACTAGGATCTCCTATATGAATGGGTGCACCATGTACTTGAGGAAACCTAGAAGTTGCTTGTACTGCTCTTGTTATTAACTGATATGGTATTGGCCTCATGCTTACTACCATTTTTCCGTGAAATTCTCCAACAGGTTCAGTTTCTATATTGGTGATATACATAGATACATTATGATTGTCTTCAATATGTCTTATGGGAATTGACGCATTTAACATTGCAGATTCAAAGGAAAAGCTGCACCCTAAAAGAAAGCCTACAAGATCATCTCTCCAGTAATCTCTTAGATCTGATACTTCATCTACTAACTCACCAAATTTATATATTCTATACTTTGGTACATCAAATCTTAAATCTGCACCTTCTGCCATTAACTTCGGCTCTACGCTACCTACATCTGTTACATCCAAAATAGGACAGGATTTAGGGTTTCTTTGTGCAAACAATAAAAAGTCATAAGCTAAATTTTTAGGAATTATTACTAAATTTGCTTGTATGTGACCTTTACACATACCAGAAGTAGGTTTATGAATTTCATTTTTCCTAATTAACTCTCTTACTTCTTTAGGACTCATATTTGCTAAATCTAACATTATTATCAATTCCTTTTATATTTTATTACTTAGATTAACATACCAAGTGCAAAGTTAAGCAATCGATTAGAATACTTGATTGAAGGTTTTAAGCCATAATCGTTTTCTTGATCTATTATTCAATCTATTTTCAATAGTGTGACCTATGCTGAAGAAACCGTAGACATTAACTTGGGAGATTTTAATTACGCAGCCTGACGGTAATAGTCAAACCACATCTGTCTTGGCGTCTTATAGCCTAAACCCTTCTGAATTCTAGTTTGGTTATAATCCAACTCAATATACTTAGTGATATCGCTAATAGCTCCGAATCTTGTCTTATAGTCTTGATGATATACCAGTTCATTCTTCCTTGCGGAGCAGTGCTCCTCACCCGAGAAGCTCTCTATCGGAGCGTTATCAAAGCAGTTGCCACGTCGCGACATTGAGCCCTTAAACTTATACTGCTTGATGATCTTATGATACTCATGACTACAGTATTGACTGCCTCTATCGGAGTGAATAATCAATCCTTTTGCTGGCCGTTTATGTTCGATCGCCATATTCAATGCTTTGCAAACTAAATCTACTGTCATACGTTTGTTGATGGCATAGCCGACAAGCTCTTTAGTGTAGAGATCTTTGACTCCAGCTAAATACAATCAGCCCTCAAGCGTCCAAATATAAGTGATGTCACTAACCCTGAGAAGCACTGCTTCGCAAGGTTAGGCCTATTGGCATCAAACTTCTGATCTAATACATTTGGATAGACTAGCTTATTGTGATTTGAGTTGGTGGTGACTTTATAGCGTTTGTGACGACGGCATTTGATGCCGTGTTCTTCTTTAAGGCTTCTAACCATATATTGACTGATGTGATGACCTTGAGCTCTCAGATGTGCGTGCAGACGCTCAACGTCATAGCGCTGTTTGGTTTCAGTATGCGCCACTCTAACCAATAGCTCACACTGGTTGCGATGGATTTGCTGCTCACTGATGTTACGATTCATCCAGTCGTAATAGCTTGAGGGTTTAACGTCTAATATGTGACACATGCGGGTAATGGTAAATATCTGCCGATTTTCTTTGATAAAAGCGTACTTCACGAGCTATCACTGCGGGCATAGCCCTTCGCCTTGCGTAACTAAAACAGTCTCCCAGACTGTTTCTTGACGTTCCTCATTGGCAAAGTACGCTGTGGCCCCACTCGAGCATAGCTCTCATCTTGCGTCAGGGCGAAGCAGTGCTTCGCTTTATCCCTCCTCATTTAGTATCTCTCGTTCCTCTTCAGCTGTTTTTAATTGCCGTTTGAGTTGCTTGATTTCTTCAAGAGCTGTCATAAGCTCAGGATCATATTGTTCTGTGCCGACAAGCTTGCCTTGATTGGTTTTGTTCTGCCAATTGGATAACGTTTGCATCGCTATTCCTAACTGCCGAGCAGTTGCACTCAGATTGCCGTTATTGTCTGCTATTTTTTTGACCGCTTCTGCTTTGAATTCCGTACTGTAGCTCTGCATTTTCTTGGTCATGGTAAACTCCTTGTCGAGTGGTTAGTTTACCAAGTTTACCTCTACGGTTTCTTCAGCATAGCTCAAAAAGATATTTTTATTTTAATCTATATTCTAAATAACCAGGTAAACAATCTCTCATTATCATGGGCTTCAAAATATTAGCAATATACTTTTACGCTATAGACTACGTAGACTTAAAACCATCAATAAACCTCTTAACGCTATTGACTACATAGCGCGAGTAGATTAATTTATAATTTCTTTTTCCTTAGGTGATGTTGTCATTACTGGGGTTTGTTCCCATAAGCAAAATTATGTTAAATGGAGGCAATATTCAATCTAGCATTATGCTGTTTACATGTTGCATGTAACGTGTAATAATTATTCAAATCCAATCAAATAGATCATCCTTACCATGATCTGACCAGTTCTGGCGTTTAGATGATTCCTGGTGAATCAATAGCGTTGCGGTATTAATAATATGGTTTTTCATGAAAATAGCTGCATCTTTTGATGAGCCATTTATAACTGACTGATGTAATTCAAGGTGATCTTCAAAAGTTTCTTTACAACTTCTCGAATGGGGAATTGTGGCAGAGCCAGCGATTAGAACTTGATTGCGGCAGTTACTAATAATATCAATTGCTTTTTGATTACCCACAATTTGTAAAAGAGCTAGGTGATAGTCTCGGTCCGCTTTTAATGTTCCAGTAATATCTTCAGACAATGCTTTATTTCTGAAGACCTCAAAAATTTGGTTGAGTTGATTTAATTCTTCTTTTGTTCTTACTTCGGCAACTCTACTAATTAATGGAACTTCAAGCATCAAACGAATCTGAAACGACTCGATCATTGTTGAAAATGATGTTGGTAATATTCGGATACCTTTATTTCTTTCTATCCGAACAATTCCAATTTTTTCAAGCATCTGAGTTGCTTCTCTAACGGGTGTCCGAGATATTCCACCAAGCATTTGGCCCAACTCAGTTGCTGAATAAAGTACGTTGAATTGTAACTGATTATTAATAATAGCATCCTGCAAAATTTCAAATGCTTCTTCAGTCAATGTTCTTGGCTTTTGGATTTGTTCCATACTGTTTGTCTTATCAAGGATAATTTATATGATTAACAATCATTATGCCATCATTGGAGGAGGAATCAATGGCCTCTCCGTTGCACGGCAATTACTTTTAGACTTTCCAGAATCTAGAGTGACGGTGTTTGAAAAAGAAGTTGATGTGGCCCAGCATCAATCAAGTCATAACTCCGGTGTGGTACATGCCGGTCTTTATTATGAGCCTGGTAGTCTTAAAGCACGCTTATGTCGTCGAGGTGCTGAACTTGTCAAACAATACTGTTTAGAAAAAAATATTGCATACGATGAGTGTGGAAAAGTTGTCGTTGCTTTAAATGAAATTGAAGAAAATAGACTAGATAGTATTTATCAAAAATCTATAGCCAATAAAGTTCCAGATGTTCGAATGCTGAATGCCGAAGAAATAAAAGAAGTTGAACCTAATTGTATTGGTACTAAAGCACTCTATTCTCCTCGTACCGCTATCGTAAGTTATGGAGACATTACTAAAGAGATTGCTAAAGAAATCAAGCAAAAGGGAGGCACTATTATCCTCGGAAGAAAAGTTATTAAATTAACTGAAAAAAATAAGAAGATTACCGTACATTTCTCAGATAACGACCACCACAATATTGATTTTGATCATGTTGTTACTTGTGCTGGTCTACAGTCTGATCGACTAGCTGCTAATTCAGGTGATATGGTAACCCCTAAAATAGTTCCATTTTTCGGTCAATATTATGTTATTGATAAAACTTACAAAAAGCACGTCAAAGGTTTGATTTATCCCGTTCCTGATCCCAGTTACCCCTTCTTAGGGGTACATTTTACCAAGCGAATTGATGGACAAATGACCATTGGGCCAAACGCATTTATTTCTTTTGGTCGGGAAAATTATAGCGGTAAAGATTATAACATTTCAGATATTTATGACTTCCTTACCTATAAAGGTTTTTGGAAGTTTTCATCTAAAAATATGCCTGCAGCGATGCGTGAGTTACGCACGGTATTAAGTCAAACGAACTTTATTAAAGAAGCAGCTAAATATGTTCCATCTTTAGCGAGTGTCTCGGTAACCCCTGCTACAAGAGGAATTCGTGCACAAGCAATGGAAACTGATGGCTCTTTGGTAGATGATTTTGTTATCAGAAAACAAGGTAATATTACCCATATTCGTAATGCACCATCACCAGGTGCGACATCGTCTTTAGCTATTGCTGAATATATTGTAAGAGAAGTAATGACCCATGCATAAGTAACAGAATCAATAAGGGGTATTTTGATGAGTAATAGCGTAGAAACAGAAATTGGAAAAAATTCTATAATGAAAACGTCGTCAAAGTTGTCATACAATAATACTAGATAGGGAGTGAGAAAATGATTAGTAATATTAAAATAACCACGCTATTTGAAGGTTTTCCTGCTCGATCCACTAGGGGATATCTCGGTTGGAGTAGTGTTCACTTAATACCCCATATGGTTAGTTTTTTAAGGGGTGACAACTATCCTGCCATAGGGGGTTACCTCCCTAACTTTGTCGATTAGAGTGCGGACTCTATTTTCTTTATCAGAGTAGATGGCTAATATATTTTGCTTATTCTCAATAAAAATATCTGGGAACGTATTAGTTGACATCATATTTCTTATGCTACTCAAAATATTTATTAATTCAAAAGTATACTCCGGATATTGTATCCAAACCTCACAGCAGTCTATTAGCATGGGATAGCCTTGCTCATAGCTGATGCCATGAACATGCTTATCATCGAAATCAGAAATATACCATTCGTCTAGTTCGTTGAAGTTATCGGTAGACAATAGGAATTCTATTAACTCTTCTTTAAACATAAGTCAGTCTCTAAACCCATTTTCAAAATGGTATATTTATTCAGTCAATGAGCTATCAAAATATGTTCGGTGCGCTATACAGGCATCGAACTATAGGCTGTATGCACAGTTATTATGATCTTTTTTATGTATGCTGAGGTTTTTTCTATATTACGAATTCAGAGCTATCTACCCCCTCCCAAAAAATCACACTATCTAATCTTAACCAAAACTGTCTTTATCAGAATTAAAGTTAGTGTTTTTTCACATATGAACTATTTTTTTCATTATTGAAACATAATTAAAACCTAAGTAGTTGATTCGTATGGAAAATAATGATGGCATATAATTTGCACCTCCTATTAGTAATCAATAATCAATTTAATACAAGGATAGTTATGGATACTCAGCAAATCCATCAATTGCAAGAGTTGCTTGCAAATCAGCTTAATTTGAATGTAACGAATAATTTAAAAATCACAAAAATGAGCGGTGGAGCTATACAAGAAAATTTGTTGATTCATGATAATAGCTTTGATCTCGTCTTACGGAAAAATGCAGAAGCTAGCGTTTCGGTCAGCTCTGACCGTGAGCAAGAATATCGTCTACTCTCACGTTTACACCAACTTGGAATTAAAGTTCCTGAGCCGATCTACTTTGAAAAAACTCCAAATTTTTTAAATAGCGATTTTTTTATTATGGAGAAGATTAATGGTGTTGCCGAAGGTCATAAACTAGTCCGAATATCTGAAGCAGGAAAACGTAAAAGTATCACACGAGATATTGGTAGATCCTTAGCAGATATTCATCAAATACAATCTGATGCTGAATTAACAAAATTTTTACCTAAACCAAATAAAGATGGCTATCTTGAAAATAAAATTTGGTATTTTCGAGATCAATTAGACTTGTTGCAAGAATCTCGTCCTATTTTAGAGTATGCCATTGGTTGGATGGCTAATAATTTGCCCAAAGTCGATGATTTAGTACTAGTACATGGAGATTTCCGTATTGGTAATATCATGATTGAAAATGAGCATGTTTCAGGAATTCTTGACTGGGAGTTTACCCAATGGGGAGATCGCCGTGAGGATATTGGCTGGTTTGCTGCTAAATGCTGGCGATTTGGTCAAGATGAAAATATTGCGGGTGGGATAGGTTCTTACAAAGACTTTTCTCAAGCATATGCAGAAGTTTGCGATATTTATATACCAGAGTTTGAGTTGAAATTTTGGTATGTATTATCCCATGTACGTTGGGCAATTATTGCTATTCAACAATCGAACCGTAATGATGATATGAAGACTCCATCGTTGGAACTTGCTTTGACTGAGTTTTTAGTGCCTGGATTAGAAAAAAATATTTTAGATATTTTAGGAGATAAAGCATGAAACAGCAAAAATTCATTAATTTAATCAATACCAGTCAGGCTATTATCAAAACCGAATTGTTGCCTACGGCTCATAATAAATACCAATTATTGATGATTATGAGAAGTTTTGAATTATTAAAAGGTTATATTCTTGAGAAAGAAAGCTATATATCAAATGTTAATCATCTACTACAACAGTCATTTGAGCTTCCAATCGGAGACAATCAAGAAGCCCTGCAGTTATTAAGTCGTAATATTCGAGAAGGTAACCAAGATACTAAGCTATTTGCCATTTTAGAAGCATTAAATAATGAGGAATTAAAAATTACCAATCCTAAGGTGGCAAAAAATGGCTGATTTTTGGCTTCGTATTTTTTTAGTGCGGCATGGGCATGTTTCGTATTTTGATAAAGAAGATCAGCCAGTTAATCCAAAATATGCCCAATTATCGCATGAAGGTATTGAGCAAATCAGGTTATTGGCAGAAAACTTAAAACATCTACCGTTTGAAAGCGTTTACTCGTCCACCATGCCACGCTCTATCCAAACAGCGGAATTTTTAACACAGCATCAAAACTCAAAAGATATTTTAGCTGTTGATGCTATTCGAGAAATTAAAGCAGGTAGATTAAGAGATTTACTTATCGATAAAGCCGAACAAGAGTTAAAAAATGCTTATTTGTTCCAAACAAATAATCTTGAAAGTTTTTTACAAGGTGAAAGCTGGGAGGGGTTTAGCAATCGGGTAATTACTTGGTTTGAGCAGATCATCTTGTCCAAATCCAAAAGCCAAAATATCTTGATTTCTTCTCATGATGCTGTTAATCGGATAATAATAGGATGGATGTATGGTAACAACCTAGCAGACATCTATACCCAAGAGCAAGATTATGGTTGTTTAAATATTTTAGATATACAGATTAAAAGTAATAGCATTTTTCGAAAACGGATAAAACTTCAAAATTTCACTATTTATAATCCGCTTAAAAATCAATTATTTAATAGTGCCATGGACGAAGTTTATAAAGTTTATATAAAAAACAATGGATTTAAGGAATAAACACATGATTACATTATCAAACGATTTATTAGAGTTACAACAAAAAGTTAAAGACTTTATCACAAAAGAAATTATTCCCTTCGAAAATGACTCTCGTCAAGATAGCCATGGTCCAAATGCCGAGCTATGTGCTGAGCTTATCAGCCGAGCTAGAGAATGGCAGTTGCTCACGCCTCACGCAAGTGTGGAGATGGGTGGCCTAGGTTGGTCACATATGCAAAAAGCCGTTGCTTTTGAACAAGCGGGTTATTCTGCATTAGGTCCTATTGCGATGAATATTCACGCACCCGACGAAGGCAATGTTCATCTATTAGACTTGGTTGCAAATGAAGCGCAAAAAGAGCGTTGGTTAAAAAAACTGGTTAGTGGTGAAATCCGTTCTTGTTTTGCAATGACAGAGCCTAGTCCAGGCGCGGGTTCAGATCCTTCCATGCTGGAAACTACTGCTGTTCTAGAGGGTGATGAGTATGTAATAAACGGTCGTAAATGGCTGATTACAGGTGCTGATGGTGCCTCATTTGCCATTATTATGGCAAAAATGGAAGATGGTAGTGCTTCGATGTTTTTGACAGATACCAACGTACCAGGGTTTGTATTAGAAAAAAATATGAATGCCATGGATTCTTGCTTTGCGGGAGGCCATGGAGTTCTGGTATTTAAAAATCTACGAATTCCAAAAGAAAATGTTCTAGGTGAAATTGGTAAAGGCTTTAAATATGCTCAAGTCCGATTAGCACCAGCAAGATTAACCCATTGTATGCGTTGGCTTGGACAGGCTCAGCGAGCTCATGACATTGCCACACAATATGCCAGGGACCGCCGGTCTTTTGGCAAAAGACTGGGTGATCATCAAGGAGTTGGCTTTATGCTCGCAGACAATGAAATGGATTTGCTTACCACAAGATTATCTATTCATTATTGTGCTCAGGTGTTAGATGCGGGACAAAAGGGTAATTATGAATCAAGTTTAGCGAAGGTTATAAGCTCTGAAGGGATTTGGCGAGTAATTGATAGAAGCGTTCAAATTCTTGGCGGACAAGCCATGACTGACGAATCTCTTGTCTGCAAAATTTTTACAGATGCTCGAGGATTTAGAATTTATGATGGAGCAAATGAAGTCCATCGAATGAGCGTAGCAAGAAAATTACTAGGAAGAGAATCATAATTAATAAGGATATAGAGATGAATATATTTAATGTTAAGAACAAAAATGTGCTTATCACCGGAGCATCTGGTGGTCTGGGGAAATATATTGCCACTTTGTTTGCTCAACAAGGAGCAAACGTTATTATTTGCGCCAGACGTTCGGATAAGTTACAGAACTTAAAAACAAACCTTGAACAAGACCTTGATATTAATGTCCATAGTTTCGTACTAGATGTGAATGACCGAAATGCATTTAAAGAAATGATGAGCACGTTAGAAAAGAAGGGAGTCAAAATTGATGTTCTAATCAATAATGCGGGAGTCAGTGATACGAAGAGGTTTTTAGAATACGATGATGCGGATTGGGATAAAATTGTTAATACTAATTTAAAAGCCCCGTGGCAGTGCTCGCAAGAAGTTGCTCAGCATATGATTAATTCCGAAAATAAAGGTTCTATAATTAACATTACTTCTATTTTGTCCGAATCAATAAATGTGGGTGTTAGCCCCTATTGTGCTTCTAAAGCTGGCTTACGTCATTTAACAGAAGTCATGGCAGTTGAATTGGCACGATTTGGTATTAACGTAAACGCCATTGCACCTGGATATATGATTACTGATATTAATGAAGAATATTTGACCAGCGACTTAGGACAGCAACTACTAAAACGGATTCCAAGTCGTAAATTTGTTGATTTTGAAGACTTAGATGGTGCCTTATTGTTGCTTGCTTCCCAAGCAGGCAAAGGAATAACAGGCGTGGAGATTAAAGTAGATGGTGGGCATAGTTGTACTTCTATCTAATGTAAGTGTCTTAAGGAAGTAAAAAATGCTCAATAACAAACCCATTAATATTTTGTTTACCTATATCAATACTCCAAATATTAATGGAGTTCGTTCTTTAGTCGAACAAACCTTATTAGAAATTGATTCGCAAGACATTGGTTTTGTTGAGTGTCATATTTCTGATGTTGAAGAAGTTGCTCGACAATTAACCGTCAATGGTTGCCAAATAATTTTGTGCACTGGGGCAACTGCTAGCTACCTACAAAAAATACTGACTATCGAAATTCAAGTAATCAGAACAGGAATGTTTGATGTTATTCATGCAATATCTAATTTGAAACAGTACAAACGTATTGCATTACTTGGAAACTCTGCCACTACGGTTAACCTCGAAAATTATTCAGAAATTTTTGCACTCGATATTAAGCAGTTCACCTATGACTCTTATCTTGACGCCAAAAGAACGGTTCAAATGGTAAAAAGTGAAAGATTCGAGGCAGTTATTGGTTCACCAATCTCAGTAGAGTTAGCCCTCAATGAAGGTTTGGTTGGACAATTGGCTATGACTGTTTCATCAATCAAAGATCTACTCACAAACGCATTGAGAAGTTTAGAGAAAATAAGAAGAGAGCAATCTACTATTATTCGTCTTACGGAAATATTTAACCACATGAATGAAGGCATTTGTTTTATTACAAAGCATAAACAAATTTCATTTATCAATACTTCAATGGCACAACTTCTAGAAAAATCACCTACCGAAGTTTTAAATAAGTCCGCTGCGAAAATTTTTGGAAATTTAGATTTAACCATAGAGCATCATAATACGCATCAACTGCTTGATATTAAAAATAATAAATTAGCTGTCCATATTTTAGAACTAAACAATGATGATATTAATGGCTATATCTTGAGGGTCCAAGAATTAAACGCTTTAGAGTATTCAAGTAGCCAGTTTAGAAAAGTATCTTCTAGAAGTTTTAATACTCGCTACAGCTTTAATCAATTCTCTACTCAGAATACCCATTTTAAAGCGACCTTAGATTTAGCGAAAGCTTATTCAAAAACAGATAGCACTATTTTAATTACAGGTGAAAGTGGGACTGGTAAAGAGGTATTAGCACAAAGTGTTCATAATTATAGCAACCGAGCTAAAGCACCGTTTGTAGCAATCAACTGTGCTTCTTTTCCAGAAAGTTTATTAGAAAGTGAATTATTTGGTTATGAGGAAGGTGCGTTTACTGGTGCAAAAAAGAATGGACGGATTGGGCTGATCGAATCAGCACATAATGGGACATTGTTTTTAGACGAAATTGGTGACATGCCTTTACATTTACAGACACGATTTTTAAGGGTATTACAAGAAAGACAAATTAACCGTTTGGGTTCAACAGCTAGTCATAATCTCAATATTCGCGTCATCGCTGCCACACATGCTGATTTAGAAGATTTAGTGGCCAAAGGTAATTTTAGAGTAGATTTGTACTATCGATTAAATATTCTCCGGCTACCTATCCCAGCATTAAGAAATAGGCCAGAAGATATATTGATTTTGGCAGATACCTTTCTAAAAAAATATAAAAAATCGATTAAATATTTACCTGATATTCTGCCACCCTTATTAAAAAAATATAATTGGCCAGGAAATATCCGTGAATTAGAAAATATTATGGAAAGAATACAGGTATTGTTTTATTTTGATAAAAATGGCACTCAACTAGATTTCTTGTCTTTCCATTTGCCTGAGCTTTTTCCACCAGTCCACAAGACAGAAAATATACCTTTATTAAAAAAGGCAAAGATAAATCAAGAATCAATTTTGATAGAGCAAACCCTTCAGGAAGTTGATGGTAATTTAGATTTGGCAGCAAAAAAATTAGGCATTAGCCGTACAACGCTATGGCGTAGAATGAAATTAATTGATAATCCCATTGCAAATTTGAAATGATTATTCAAAAAAGGAAAGATTTTGTTTGTTTAAACACTTGATATTTATAAGAATTATATTTGGCATGATAGTTGCAAATTCTTATTATCAAGCATCTTAACTAAGGAAAGAAAAATGATCAATGGAATGATGATGCATTGTAATTTAAATATTACCTCTATCATGCAACACGCTTTGACGCTTTATTCTGGGCAAAAAATCGTGACACTAAAATCTGATGGTATAACAACCCATCACTATACCTATAAAGACGCGTTTAATCGAGTTGCTCAGTTTGCCAATAGTTTAGATCGACTTAATGTAAGTATGGACGCTAAAGTTGGCACAATTGCATGGAACACCTATCAGCATTTTGAGCTTCATTATGCTATTCCTTGTTCAGGAAGAATTTATCATACTATTAACCCCAAACTTCCATATGAGCAATTAATTCAGATTATGACTTCTGCGCAAAATGAAGTCATTATTGTTGAGCCTGATTGTTTGCACATTATTGAAGATATCTATGAACAGATTAAATCATTTGTTAAATATTTGATTGTACTAGGCGATGTAAATCTAAAGTTGGATTCACAACTCGATTTTATGTTCTATGAAGAACTCCTTGCTAAAGAATCTAAAGAATATGATTGGCCAGATATCCCTGAACAAAGCGCAAGTGGTCTCTGCTATACATCAGGTACGACAGGTATTCCAAAGGGCGTATTGTATTCACATCGTAGTACGGTACTGCACGCTATGACTTTAAGTATGCCTAATGTAGTGGGACTGGACGAAAATAGTTGCATCATGCCTCTCGTGCCTTTGTATCACATTAGTGCTTGGGGAATACCATTTAATGCAGTGCTATGTGGAGCAAAAATTGTATGGCCAAATTCATTTGCAGGGAAAATTGAAAAGATTTATACCTTGATTCAAGATCAAGAGGTAGATACCTCTATGGCTGTGCCCACGATTTGGACAGCACTCAAAAACTACCTTCAAGAAAATAACATCAACCAAATTGCACTGAAACGAGCCATCTCGGGTGGTTCTTCAGCCCCCTATTCTTTGATTGAGGGGCTTAGTCATTATGGCATAGCAGTTGAAAATGCATGGGGAATGACCGAAACCAGTTCATTGGGAGCTTGTAATAGAATAGATAATCTTAAAAATCTTCCGCAAACTCAAGTTCTAAAATGTGGAAGACCTATCTTTGGCTTACAAATGAGGTTAAAAGATAAAAATAATGAATTACTACCTCACAACGGTATTTCAGAGGGTGTGTTAGAAATTAAAGGCCATAGCATTGCAAGAAGTTATATCAATACTAATCAACCGATTAATTTAGATAATAATATTGACGTTTGGTTTGATACAGGTGACATAACTACTATTGATGAACACGGCTATATGAATATTACTGATCGTGCGAAAGACATGATTAAAACAGGTGGTGAATGGGTCAGTAGTGTAGAGATTGAAAATGCAATGCTAGGGCATGAAAAAGTCGCTGAAGCCGCAGTAATTGCTGCTAATCACCCTAAATGGGGAGAAAGACCTCTATTAATTTTAGTCAGTAAGCCTGCCACGCATATCGAACATGTAGAAATAGAAGCGTATTTGGCCACTAGACTACATAAATGGTCTATCCCCTCTGCGACAATTTCAGTCAATGAAATGCCCTATACAGGTACAGGAAAAATCAGCAAAAAGAAGTTAAGGGAAAAATATTACGATTATTTTATGGAAGACTAAGAAAGATAACATCATCAAAAGGATTTTGATATGAAGAATCAAAAGTATAAAGATATCGCTCAAGATAGCAATTTTATTCATATGGTAAAGGCAAAAAAGAAGTTTGCCGTAATATTGAGTATCATTGTGCTTGTCATTTATGCAACATTTATGGTGATAGCTACTTTCGCTCCGCAGATTCTTGCGGCATCGATAGGTAGCTCGCATATAACAATTGGTATGCCGGTCGCAGCCTTGGTCATCATTGCTTGTTGGCTTATCACTGGTTGCTACATCTATGTAACCAACAAATACTTTGACAAAAAAGTAGCGGCAATCAGAAAGGAATACCACTATGACTAAAGGACTAGTTTTTTTACTACTTATTTTAATAAACAATTCAGCTTTTGCCGCAGATAGCCCCCCAACAAATTTAACTGCAATTTTGATGTTTGCGGCAGTGGTAGGTTTGTCTTTGTTTATTACCTTTCGTGCGGCAAAACAAACCAACTCAAAAGAAGATTTTTATACTGCAGGGAATTCGATTACAGCCGGGCAAAATGGTCTAGCAATTGCAGGCGACTATATGTCTGCTTCAACATTGTTGGGTGTTTCGAGCATGGTGTTTTTTACAGGTTATGATGGATTTGTCTATGTGATAGGTTTTTTCGTTTGTTGGCCAATTTTAACTTTTTTAATGGCAGAAAAGCTAAGAAACTTGGGTAAATATACGTTTGCAGATATCGTTTCTTATCGTTTAGAACCAAAGAAAACACGTATTTTATCTACTGTTGGCTCACTAACCGTTGTGCTCTGCTATCTTATATTACAAATGGTAGGTGCAGGGCAACTGATTAAGTTGTTATTTGGATTGGACTATAGCACAGCAGTAATACTTGTTGGCTGTTTAATGTTAGTTTATGTGATTTTTGGGGGTATGCTAGCGACTACATGGATACAAGTCATCAAAGCGATTCTATTATTGTTTGGCGGTACAGTTTTATTGTTTTTAGCACTTCAACAATTTGATTTTAGCTTAAATAATTTGGCAGAGGCAGCAGTTATGACACACGAACTGGGTGCAAAAGTTCTAGAGCCGGGTAAGATGCTATCCAATCCAATTAATACTTTATCAACATCAATAGGCTTAATATTTGGTTTAGCAGGTTTGCCACATATTCTTATGCGTTTCTTTACTGTGCCAAATGCAGCTGCCGCTAGACGTTCTGTATTTTATGCATCAGGATATATTGGTTACTTTTTTATTCTAGTATGTATTTTAGGTTTGGCAGCGATACCTATTATTGGTACTAATTCAGCGTATTTTGTTGATGGTAAGATTGGTGGCGATCTTATCGGTGGTACTAATATGGTTGCAATGCATTTATCTAAGGCAGTAGGAGGCGATTTACTTCTTGGGTTTTTATCTGCAGTCGCATTTGCCACAATTTTAGCAGTGGTGGCTGGGCTAACACTTGCAGGTGCGTCAGCCATTTCTCATGATTTATTTCAAAAAGTAATTAAAAACGGGGAAGCTTCAGAGAAGCAAGAAATGCTAGTATCTAGACTTGCGGTAATTGTATTGGGCATCGTTGCAATTCTATGTGGTATATTATTTGAAAATATGAATATTGCTTTTTTAATGGGATTGACATTTGGTATAGCAGCCTCCGCAAATTTTCCTGTACTAATTTTATCTATGTATTGGAAAGATTTGACTACTAGAGGGGCTGTGTATGGTGGTTTTGTGGGAATTGTATCTGCAGTGACCCTTGTTATATTATCCCCTACCGTTTGGGTAACAGTCATGGGTCATGAGAACATCTTCTTTCCATATGATAATCCTGCATTATTTTCGATGCCATTAGCTTTCTTAGTGAGCATAGTTGTGTCTCTAACAGATAAAAGTGAACGTGCTAAAATTGATAGAGCTGGGTTTGAAGCTCAATTAGTGAGGTCTGAACTTGGTTATGAAGAGCCAACTTAGAAAAAATTCTATTGCACTAAATTAGTAGTGATAAGAATTTATCTTTTAATTTCAATTAAAAGATAGGAGATTTAATAGAGATTTGAATAGCACCAACCGATACAACGTCTGTGGATGCACCCCAATAGCCTGAGTCACATCAGCTATTGGGGTGCATCCATATACAACTCATCACGCCGTGCAAGCCTCGAGTTTATCTGCACTTACTCGAGGCTTCGACCGTCTTGCAACGTCTGCGAGCTGCTGCAAGTCCTGCTTGACTCGCTCTTGAATAAATTATCACTCCATCTGACCTAAAGCACCTAAGATATTAAAATACAATCGTCCTGTAGGGGTGCTCGTATCAATACTTTTCGTAATACTTACTTATAGGAATAGTCGGCCTTTTTGGGGTTATCTAAAGAATATTATTCTTAACTTGCGTACTGCTTACATGGAGTATGTTTTGCGGTTCAGGTTTATCTCTCCGAAATAATATGGCTAACCTTCTATTTGATCACCACTAACTATAAATAAAAAATATTTATCTCTTTGTTTTTCTCAATATCTTCAACGGTCTCATAATTTCTTGTGTCTTTTAGAGCCAGCACCTTATTTCACAAAGTATTATTAATGAGTTCTAGTTCATAAACCGATAAATCAGTTATATTATTTTCCCGTGTGTTAGTTATATTACCTTTCAATATAACAATAAATGAATGTACATAGCACTTGTTGCTATGTAGGGCAAACGTATTAACTCTTTTTGGGTATACCTCAAAGGAACCACTTAATTAGACTAAATAATCAATTAATAGACCGCTATAATGGAACCACTTATATTAGACTGCTGACCTAGTTATGTTTATTAAATGATAAACTGTCTTATTATGCACTCCTAGCCGCAACTTACTACTTAAACACCTAACTAAAAAATTAAATCCTATTAAGCTATAGAGTTTCAGAAAGAAAATAACACCATGCTTTACATAGCGTTTGAGGCTTGTATTATAGCTAGTAATATTGTGAAATTTAGAGTTTGAGCTTTCTTACGATACCAAGCTCAACATTATAAAGGCTCACTATGACTACTTATATACTAGACACAGAAACGACAGGACTGATTGAACCCCACATGACTGAAGCGGCCTACTCTATTGTTGAGATAAACGATGGTAAGGTAGCTGTCTTACAGGTTCCAAGAGCTAAGCGCTTTAACCCTCTCAAAGAAATCAGTTTAGGTTCTATGACAACATCGCATATATGTGAAGAAGATATTTTGAATGAGCCACCTCATACAGATTTCAAACTGCCTAGTAGTGTTGAATATCTAATTGGCCACAATATT
>Ga0209414_1000661_pt1 | contig 16740 bp, 16 predicted proteins | sample LakVidmifraction_4_FD_181154 | JGI IMG/M metagenome (GOLD analysis project Ga0209414, IMG submission 181154) | Hypersaline microbial communities from Lake Vida, Antarctica - Brine Hole Two &gt;0.2 micron (SPAdes) (version 2) | ecosystem: Environmental > Aquatic > Non-marine Saline and Alkaline >... | reverse complement strand
GAAGGTGGTAGTAAGGATGGCCGGCGAGGTTGCAACGTAGGTGGTCGGCGATATCTCGATCGACTCGATCTTGAGGCTGCTGTCGTCGGGGAGGTAGTAGGCGGTGACGAGCCCGGCGACGCGGTCGTAGAAGGCATCCCACTGCCCGCCGAAGGCGCCCCCTAGAGCGTTGGAGCCGGCGTAGCTACCTGAGCCGAGAACCGCCCCGTTGGTGCCGTAGAAAGTCCACCTAAGCGCGCTGCCCGATATGGCGAGAACTGCGAAGGCGCTAGTGCTCACGCCGACCACCCGTACCCAAGCGCCGCTGTAGCTGCTGCCGTTGACAGCCCTGGATACCCCAGTGATAACCGCGCCGAGGTCAACCACGGCGAACCCGTTGGCGAATAGCGCCACCCGGTTACCGCCTGGCGTCAACGTGGTAACGCTGAGCGCGCCGGTATTGGGCGCTACGCCACTAGGGGGCGAGGACAACCACGAGGGGTCGGTGCCTGATGACAGGAAAAGCGAACCGGACCCCGCCGCGAGGGCGTTGGTGTCGATCTCAGCAAAAGAAAGCGCGCCCGCGTCCAGCGCGCCGGCACGTCGAGCGAGCATAAAAAGACCCCGCCCGGTCGGAGTGACGGCGAATTGGTCGACGGGCGCCTCGGTCGAGGGGAGCGCTTGCGAAAGCGCAGTCGGGGCCGCCCAAGACGTAGCGCCATTCTTGCCGTACCGGGTGGCGCGTACCACGTTCTCGCTGTTTCCGGCTGTGCCGATCACGTACAGGGCGCCCGATGCGTCGGCGGTAAGCGCAAGGTTAAGCCCGCCCCCGCGGATTCCGTACTGATTCGCGTTCGATCCAACTGGAAGAGTGGCGATCGTCACGAAAGCGGTACCTGTGCCAAAAGCGGTATACCCAAGGGTCAACGTCGGCATGTTCGCCCCGTTTGACCGGATAGAAACGCTGAGCGCACCTACCGAAACTGACGCGCCCTTGACGACGTCGAGAGCGTCCCGAGTCGGCGCAGTCCCGCTACTGGTGCTGCTCGGGGCGCCGTATCCAACCGCATTCCGAGCGAGTACGCGAGTGTACAAAAGAGTTCCCGGCACGAGTTGAGTAATGACGGCCGTACGTGAATCCGTAAAAACTGAATTATAGCCGCCGAAAGCTGGGTCGGTGCCGTAGTCGAGTCGGTAGCCGAGCACGGCAACCCCGCCATCGTTCGATGGAGCGAACCACGAGGCTGCTATTCCGCGCGCCGAGATGGGCGCAGAAAGGCCCGTCGGTGCGCCTGGCGTCGAGGCTATAAAGGTGGAGACGGCAGGAGAGGGTGCGCCGGTTCCCACACTGTTGGTAGCTCTGACTCGAAAGAAGTAGGTAGCGCCGTTAGTGAGACCTGTAATTGTCCTATTCGTCGTCGACGAGGTCGTCGAGAGGGCGCCGGAGAAGCCCGAGTTCGTGGCGTAGTCGACGGTATACCCGGTGAGTACCGAGCCGCCATTGTCGGCCGGTGCTACCCAATCAAGCGAGGCCTGTCCGACCGATGGCGAGACAGTCAAAGACGTCGGGGCGCCCGGCACCCCGGCGATAAAAGCCGAGACGGTGCCGGAGTAAAACCCCTTGGTGCCAAAATGCTCGGTTACGTCGTTGGTCGCCGCTACCCGGAAGTGGTAGGTACTGCCTGGCTGTAGCCCCTGGATATTGGCGCTATTTACCGCGCCTTGCGTGCCGACATAGGATACCCCGCTAGCAAAAGACGAGTCCAAAGTGTAAGCAACGGTGTAGCCGATTACCGTACTACCGCCATCGTCCGCGGGTGCTCCCCAGTTGAGGTAGGCCTGATTGACGCCGCCCGAGACCGAGACGTTGGTGGGGTCGCTCGGGCCCTCGACGTAAGAGAAGTACCCCGAAAGAGAAAAGCCAGCGAAAGAGTTAGTGCCACCGATGACGCTTTTAGACCCGTCGGTGCGTCGACCGATATAACACTGTCGATCGAGGTTGTATCGCACCCGTACTGATCCGCCGTTGGCTACCCACCCCGTCATGCCCCGGGCGCCCGTCGACTGAGCGCTCGACGACTGGCCTACTCCAAAGTTGCCGGTAGTCGTGCCCCCAAACTCGATTGATACCGTGGCGGCCGAGTTGACGCCCGAGATAAAACCGGCGATAGAATGCACGCGGATAGGGCCTTGACCGTTTGCGACGATGCGCCCTTGAGGCACGCTTACGCCGTCGGTGTAGGCAAACTGATCGGTCGATCCTGTTGAACGATCCGGCGCGTTGGCACCAAAGGTAACGTCTTGGCTGGGCATTATGCGGCCTTTCCTTCATAGCCACGGCCGGCGCGTGCGACCTGTGGAAGTGCCTTGATAAGTTCGACGACGTCGCCAAACTCTTTTACGTTTTTCGCGTCGAGCACGACCGAGCCGATCGAGATTGTCGTGCCGCTGCTGCTGCTCGCCTGGCGACCGAATACGCCCGCCACCTGGGCCGGTGCTTCCGGCACCTCGACGAGCCCTCGAATTTTAGCGTTCATCTTCTTGGCGCCCTTTACAGCGCCGACCTCGATGCCGGCCGGTATCTGTTCGCCGACCTCGTCGGCCATAACGGTCGAGGGGGAGTGAATACCTAGAACCGACTTGGCGGTGTTCACTATATTGCTACCGACGTCCTTTATTACACTCAGGGCGCCCTTGATGCCGTCGGTAATGCCCTTAGTTAGTCCGGCCATGATGTTACTGCCGGCACTGACAAGCCATGACCCCGCGTTGGAAAAGAAACCGATAACAGTATTAGGCAAACCGCGCACGAAGCCGACCACGCCGTCGACGCCACGGCCGGCCGCCGAGACCATACCGGTCCATGCTGCCCCTAGAGCCGCGCCGATAGATCCCCACATACCACCCCACCAACCGAAAAACCCGTCAATAGAGCCGCGTATCCACGACATGATGCCCGACCAGTTGGTAACAATCCACTGGATAGCTAGCCCAAGCGGGCCGATCAGGAAAGAAAGCAAGAGACCCCAGTGTGCCGCGATCCACGACACGATGCCACCAACCGCGCCGGTGAGCCACGCGACGATGCCCGACCATATCGTCGAGATGCTTGAGGTAATGCCCGACCATAGCGCGCTAATCCACGCCGAGAAAGCCGACCACGTCGAGGTCCACCAACCGATAAACCCGTCGACCACACCCTCAAGCCAAGCGAGCATCCCCCCCCACACCTCGGTCACAAACTTGACCACGGTATCCCAATTCAAGACGAGCAAGACGAGCGCGCCGACAAGTAGAGCGATCCCGGCGATAATCCACGTAATCGGTGAGGCGAACATAGCCGAGTTGAGGGCCCACTGTGAGATCGAGCCGGCAAGCGTGATGGCCGAAAGGGTCGACTGTATGCCTGAGTAAATGGCCACGCCGATAGAAAGCAACGCGAAGGCCGCGATCATGGCACCAACAACGACGGCAACCTGTTTGATCATTTCGATATTGTCGGTAAACCACCCGGCCATATCCGAAAGCGCGGGGATGACGTTGTCGAGCAAAAGGGACATAAAGCCGGTCATTACGGGCAGTAGCGCGGTACCGACCTCGGCCTGCATGTCGGCCATAGAAGCCGTTGCGATCTTCTGCTGATTGGCAAAACCGCCGCTGGTCTTGGCGAAGTCGCCCATAGCCCGCGCCCCGTCCTTATGGACGATGGCGAGCACGGCCGCGGCCTTTTCCTGGGCGGTAAGCTCGGCGGCCGTTTTCTTCCCGGTCGTGGCGAGTGCCTCGGACTCGACCCGGGCCGCGTTGATATTGGGGATTACGGCCTGTAGGGAGTCGTACTCGCCGCGAAAGGCTGCACTCATACGATCGGCCACGTCGGCGGTATCGAGGTTAGAAAAGCTGCCGAGGTCGGCGGCTGCCTGCACGACGTCCTGGCTCATACTCGCGGCCGCTTCACCGGTAAACCCAATCTGGGTAAACATATCGCCGAAGCCCGCGGCCGAGTTGAGCGCGGCCGATTGACTGAGACCGAGGTTGAGCGCAGCGCGGCCGGACCACTTTTCAAGTCCGGCCGCCTGGTCGCCAAAGATTGCCGAGCTCTTAGATATGGTCTCATTCATATCGCTTGCGCCGGTAATGGCACCCTTGAACCAATCGACCCCCTTGAGTACGGCCGCGCCGCCAAGGATGCCGCCGAAGCCAGCCAGAAAGGTCTTGGCGAGCCCGGCGCCGGCGCCCTGCATTGGCGCGCCGTTGCTCGCCACGTCGTCGGCTACCTTTTTGGGGATGGCCTTACCGTCGGCTGAAACCGTTACGACCGCCTCGGCGATAACTAGAGCCATGAGCTACTCTCTTTCGAGCCAACCGGAGTTAGCGAGGTCTTGCAATACAGGGTCGTTCGATGTGCCTTGCACGACCTCGGGGGTCGTAACGCGACCCGGGGCGTCGCTTTCTTTCTGCTGCTCATAGGCGCGTGCCGCCATGACGCCGGCATAAGCCGGCAGACGATAGGCGAGCGCGAAGTATCTTGGGCCGTCGAGGGTGCGCCAATCGTCGACACGGTGAAAGGCCGAAAGGTCGCTTTCAATGTCGAGCTCATAGTCGAGGGTCCAGTCAATTTCTGCCCGCCTATCGTCTAGCTGACTTTTGGGCCCTCAAGACCGCCCATTGCGATTTTCTGAATCGTTTTGGTGATTGTCTTGAGGTCGTCGGTAGTGAAGTCCGGCTGGTCCGAAAGATCATCGTAGGCGTCCGCACCTAGCGCGACTTCCATAAGCCACGAGAGGGCGAGCTCGGCACCCTCACGACGGGCACGCTTGAGGTACTGCAAGGCCACGCCGACGTGCGGTTTGCGGGGCATGTCGTAGACCTTGGTAATCGGCTCGCCGGGCGTACCGTCGTCGTTGACCGGGCCGGGCTCGATGATTCGGAATACCTCGACGCGGTCGGGGGTATCCTGCCACGCTTGCCCGGTTGAGGTGATGACCGTGCTGGCAGTCTTGCTGCCGGTGCCGGTGTCGGTGTCGGTGTCGGTGTCGGTCATGGTGTTTTTCCTTTTCGGGGTGTGGTCGGCGTTGGTATGGATGCGCCCCCCGGCGACTGGTGCCAGCCGAGGGGCGCAGGATTGAGCTATCGACTACGCCGTGGCGTCCTCGATTTTGAACGGCTTGATCGAGGAAGAGACCCAGTGGATAGCAAAATTGACCGGGAAGAGTGTTTGCCCGTCTTTCTTGTAGCTGGTTTCGACCGCGTCAATCTGCAAGCACTTGCGTAGCGTGATGCGCCGGCGAAAGCCGCCCGGCGCGATCCCGTCGATGATCAGGGACTTGTAGACCGGAATGAAGGCCCCTACGCCGTCGTCGCCCTCAAGCACGTTGGTACTCGGTGCCGTGTTGTTGATGGCGTGCGCGAGGTTGACGAGTGTTGGCTCGGCGAGGTTGGTCTTGGCCATGACCTGACGCCCTGACCGGATGCGCCCCATCTCGTAGATAATCTGGTCAACGCCGAGAACCTGGTATTCGTCGGCAACCGTGAGCGCAATTCCATCCATCGTGCCGCCGACGTCGGTGAACGGTGCGGCCGGCGCGACTGAGATACTGACGGGCTCGGTCGATCCGAAGGCCGCGATAAACATTGTCGCGGGGCCCTGAATCAAGTTGGTGCTGGTGACTGCCATTATTTGCTCTCTTTCTTGTCGGCCTTGGCCTCGGTGGCCGGCTCGGTGTAGATCAAGCCTTGACGGGTTAGATCGAGCAACTCGGCGTCGTCGACCTCTATAACCCGCTCGGGTTCTAGCGTGGTGCGTACCTTGGTCAACGTGGCCACGGCTCGCCCCCTTTCCTGTTTGGTGGTGGTCATGGAATTAGTACCCAGTCGATAGCGAGGTCTTGGGTGTAACGGGCGTACCCGCTCGGGTCGCCCTCGACTCGCGCGGCCGCTGTCGCCGCGTATACCGATTGGACGCGCGCCCCGAGGTATCCGCCCGGCAACGTGACGGGCTGCCCGTAGGCTTGAACCTCGACCGCGTGACGTACCAATTCGGGGAGCCGATTAGCGAGACCCCAAGGTGGCCGATTGGATCCGGGGGAGGCTGCCCAAAAGTCGAGCGTGACAATCGGGCGGCGTACCGGCAAGTCGAGCGACACGCGGCCGCCCGCCACTGCTTGCACCTGAACGAAACCGGCGTCGTCCCACCTGGTCGTGTCGCTCGGTAGCGTCGTCGCCACCATTGCCGAGGTGAGGCCGGCGACCCGCTGGGAGACCCAAGCCACGGCGACGAGCTCGTCGGTGGGGTAGTAGGGCCCCGCTGGTATGGTCACTCGCTTTTACCTGTCGTCTGGTAGAGCGCGGGGCGTAGGTAGGCCTGGGCCGCCATCTTGCTTGTACCGCGCTCAACATGACCGGAATAGTCAAGGTCACTTCCAATTTCACTGGTGGCGCCGGCCGTACCGTTTCGGTGGGTAACCTTCCGCAGCGAGCGCCGGAGGTCTCCCGACTTGACTGGTGCGACACGTCTAGAGCGCTTGAGTACCCCGTCGCCGAGCTTGTCGATGGCGTCGAAGATAGCATCCCCGAGCTTGCCCTCAGCGGTGGGGTCAACCTTGACGGTAATACGTGCGACGTATTCGGCCACGGTTTTCCACCCCTCGACGGTTTTGGAAGTTGTCTACAAAATAGCTATCGACTAGCTACAAGATTCTCAGGTCTAACACTAGGCTACTGGCGCCGGTAATGGTGCGCCTGGTGGGGGTGATCTCGTCGAGGGCGTACATCTGTCCGCTGATGTTGTCCTTGATCCGGTCGCCCGCGCGTACGTCGGTCCCGTAGTCGAGCCGCCCGATGCAATACCGAACGGTGCGTCGCTCGCCACTGGCGGGGTCGAGCACTGCACGGCTTTTTTCGATCAAACTGGCGCGTAGGTCGGCGAGCGCAGAGACCGGCATAGCGTTATCGTCGATCTCGTCGCCGAGCGCGGTCTCGGTGGTCGCTCGGTAGATCGAGGCGCGCGTAGTTGCCTGGAAGGTCATAGCGGGCGCCAAGCCTGGTTTTCGTCGCTTACAAGCGGATTGTAGGCCTCGGGGCGCATGGATCCGGCCGGCATGAGAGTTCGCGTGCCTTTCCACGATAGCCGCCGAATGGCGCGCCGGGCGAGCGGTGCGAGGGTGAGGGAGTCGGCCGTATAACTCGCGCTCTGCCCATCCTGGCTGGCACTGGTTACGTCCATGCGCTCGAAGAAGTCCGGCGTAGGTGTCTGCCAAGCTGCCTGGTAGCAGACGGCTAGGCGCAGCCAATAGGCATCCCTCACGCTCAGGTAGACCCGCTCGACGGCCTCGATGGCGCCGGTGTGCAACTCGATCGTCGCGCTCGCCTGGGCAAGCTGTGTCGCGTTGACGGTCTTACCTGTCAAGTTTGTTACCTGCTGAATCGTTGCCCAAGACATGAAGCGAGCCTTTCTCAAGTGAAGGGGTGGGCGGCCGCCCCCCGAAAAGAAACGGCCGCCCGGTCAAAGGGGGCGCCTAGTCCTGTACGACCTCGGCGTGAATGACGCTGGGGTCGGTAGCCACGACCGCCGCCGTAGCCTCGACCGAGTAGGTGAGGTCGATGCTCACGCCGTCGGCGTTGGTCGTCTTGTCGTCGAACACGACGTCGCCGAGCGGTCGTAGCCCCTGGCTAATCATGTACTGGCGAGTTGCCGCGAAGTTTGCGTCATGGTCGAAGCGTCGGCCGTCGAAGATCCCGGGCGCGAGCACAAAGACCTTGACGTGCCTGGTCGATTCGTGCTCGACGACGTCGGCCGATCGGGCCGCAACCTCGACGTCGACCTCGCCGACTAGTGAGGGGTGCTGTACGGCCTCGACGTCGGCATCTGCCGGCACGTCGGCGCCGCTGGTGATCTCGACGTCGGCATGCTTGCCCGTCGTGGTGAACTCGTCGTCGGGGGTGGTGTCGGTCATGGTGTGGCCTTTCTCTTGAGGGTGACCGAAAAAACGGGCGGGGTAAGTATCGGTCAGGATACCCACCACGCCCGAGCGGTTAGACCGCGGGGACCTCCTCAAGGATGGCGGCCGCGTTCTCATTGGCGAGACCGAAAGCACGGCGAGCGCGAATCTTGAGCAGGGTCTCGTCGGTCAGCGCCGAGGCGCCGCCCTTGCCGTCGATAACGACGGACTCAGGGCCCGACCGCACGCCCTTGAACATGAAGTCGGAGTTCACGACGACGAGAAGGCGATTGCCCGTCGGCTTACTGGTGGCAACGGCCGAGGTGCGGGCGCCGTTGCTGTACTCGACGGGGTAGCCGAAAAGGGTATCGGGCGTTCCCGTGGCGGGGTTGCCGTCGCCAAAGATCGGCTTGCCGGTCGAGTCCTTGAGCTCCCGAAAGCTTTTCTTGAAACCGGGGTGGGCAATGACGACGGTCTTGGATTCGTCGAAGTAGTCGCCGACCTCGACCCGTCCGACGAGCGCCGAAAGGTTGTCGTAGGTGATTGCCACGCCGGCCGCGGTCTTGATGACGTTGGCGAGCGCGGTGTAGCCGGTGGCCGAGTTGGCCGTCGACAAGGCCTTGTAGACCGAGGTGAACGGTACCGTGGTTCCATTTTCGGCCGCCGTCACCGCGAGGGTGGCGTTGTCGAAGATCCGGGCGTAGCTGGTGGCCCAATCGGTTTTCTTGGCCGTGAGGATATCGGCGATCGAGTCGTCGATGTCTTCCTCGGCGATCCGAACGACCTTGCCGAACTTGCGCGCCTTGAGCGTGATCTCGTCGTTGAGCGAGGTATCCTCGCCGTACGCCGAGCCCTTGGGAACGATCTCGACGTCCATGCCAGCCGTACGCGGCCAGCTTTTCGTGTCGGAGTTCATGGGGAGCGGCCGGGCGATCTTCTCGACCGCGCTGGTTCCGGCAATGCGCGCGATTACCTCGCTGCCCTTTTCCTCGGGGAGCCAAGCCTCAAGAGTGTTACGTGCCATGAAAGGCCGCCTTTCTTCCGTGCATACGATGGTGGGACGATAACCAAAACGGTCGTCGTGCCCATCTCGGGCTCGGAAGCCTGGCGGCCTCTTGGTAGGAATACTAACAGATTCCCGGGGTGGTTTTGTATGTTACCTACGACTTTCCGAGGATAAGCGCCGCCTGGCGCTCGGTGGCCGTCTTGGGGGTGCGGTTGCGCTCGCTGCCGTTGCGGTCGTCGCCGCCCGCCGTCGAACGTCGCTTGCTCTTGGCCGCGAAAAGCTCGGGGTAGTCGGCGCGTAGCTGGTCGATGGCCTCGGCGAGACCGTCGATCCCCCCGTCGTCGTCGATTTCGAGATCGTCGAAGTCAAGCAACCTAACCAACCGGGCCGTCTTGTCGCCGGCCGCGCCCGCCTTGACGAGCGCGGTCTCGGCCTTACTTGCCATCACGTTCCGGTCGCCGTCTTTCTTGCCCTCGGCGCGAGCCGCTGCAATGCGCGCCTCGACGTCGGCATCGTCGGCTGGCTTGCCATCGTCGCCCGGCTTACCCGCCTTGTCCAGCTTGCCCTTGAGCTCTTTGATCTTGGCTCGCTTGGCCGCGCTTGACCCGTTGGCCTTGGCGATAGCCGCGCGGGTGCTCTTGAGCTCGGCGCGCAAGTCGTCGACGCTCTTGCCCTCGTCGGGGTCGTCCTCGTCGTCGTCCTCGTCGTCGTTCTCGTCGTCGTCCTCGTCGTCGTTGTCGTTGCCGTCGTCGTTGTTGTTGCCGCCGCCGCCGTCGGGGTCGATGCCGAGGCGGAGCCCGGGGCGTGCCCAATAGGGGAGCGCGAGCGAGTGGCGGTTATCGAGTGAGTACATGGTGCGATTTCCTTTTCGGGGTGGTTGTGGCGGTTACGGTGCGGTGTTGAGAGTGACGTCGAATTTTGCGCCGTTCAAGGCCTCGGTGACGGCCTCTTTCACGATGGCCTCAATAGCCTCGGGACTGGCGCCCGCCGCGGTGGCGAGCGCGCCGACTGCCGCGGTGAGGGCCGTGAGCTTGGCGTCGACTGCCCCAAGGATGACCCGGGAGTGATCGGCAAGTATGCCCATCGTGACGAGCGCGGGGGAACCGTCGGTGCCGACCATTGCCGTTGACCTGAATGGCTGGTCACGAGATCCCGCGTTGGCGCCGGCTGCCTCATTTGCGGCCTTAGTTACGTGAACGAAAAAATGGTTGAGTAGCGTCCCGTAGTAAACCTTTTGCTTACCGCCCCGGCCGTCGTCAACTTCTACTAAGTCGCTGAGTTGCATGTCGTTCTCTCCTAGTGGTGTAGTGGTTCCGCCCGCCACCGCGGCCTCGGGTGTGAAGTAATCCCAAGGATTGCGCCGGTGGTGCTTGGGGTCGAGTAGGTGCCAGTGTAGGTGTTGAGCTACCCCGCCTGTATTGCCGGTATAGGCCACAATGTCGCCGGCGTCGAAGTGCCGGCCATTCCGCCCGACGTAGCCCGATAGGTGGCTAAAGACGTCGCGCCATCCGGGGTTGTCGTCGTGGAAGAACTGGCATGAGTTTCCGGCGCTGCCGTTATTCGGCATCTGGCGCATGGTGCCCGAGGTGCGGGCATATACCGGCGTACCGATTGCGGCCACGACGTCGACGCCACCGCGTGCCCCGCCTGTGCGGTTGAGGTGGTTCTGCCACGAGACCGCGGGGTCTCGCCCGTCTGCCAGAATCACGACCGAGGGCTCGCGTAGCTTGTAATTTTTGAGTGCCATAAGGCCTAGCTTACCGTCGGCGAGCCAACGGGTGCCATGTCGTTAAGTCTCGGCCTGGCGTCGCTGAATACCTCAGACACTTGGCCGGTAATTCGGTCAACCAGAATTGAGCGATCGTCAAGGGCGCCGAATGTGTAGTCGCCGTCGACGAGGTCTTCACGCGCCCCTACCACGACGTTGAAAGATTGGCCATCCTCGAACCCCTCGCCGGCTACGTGAAAGGTGCCGGGCCCTTTCCACAGTGGGCGGTAGGTGCGGTCGGCGATCCGGCGCGCATCGTTGAAACTGATCATTTCATTTCCTTATCTGAACGCCAAGGCGGCCGAAAGCTTGAGCTTGGCGATCCGGTTGCTAAGTAGGGTGACTTTTTTGTTAGCCGCGTTATAGGTGTCAATTAGCCTGTTCACGTCGACATACCATTGCCCGCGCTCGCCGGGGTATCCGGCTTGGCTGGGGTGGTCAAGCTTGAACTTATCAAGAGCCGCCCTCGCCGTGGTGCGTACGGCGATCAGGGGCGCGAGCTCGGGCTCAAGCTTGCGATATTTTGCTAGGTCGGCGATTGCTTTTTTGCTCACAACGTCGCCGAGCTTGTCTATCTTGGCCTGAGCGTCGGCGGCCGCCTCGATCGTATTGTTTGTCAGTAGCCGATCAGTCGGGCGCAGCGTGTCGGTACGCAAGATTCTCACGGTGGAAGGCTTGAAAGACCGTACAGTGGCGCGTGCCTGGTCGGAAGTGACCGCGCTAACCTGGCCCTCGATAAAGACCGGCTTGCCACCCGCGACCTCGAAGTTGAGGATATGACCCGAGCGGTTATTGTACTGCCCGGCCACGAATCCGCGGGCGCCATCTGGCCACGCTTTTACGGCATCCTCGATCCCGGTTACCCCGTAGGCCTTGACGAAAGAGACGTTGGTGCCGTCTGGTCTCTCCCACTCAGCCGCGATATCGGCGTCGAAGCGGCCGGCCGCCTTGGCGCCACCTGGCCGAGCTTGCGCGACGACGTCGTAACCCCGGGCCCGCATTTCGAGCGAGGGCGCGCAGTTGCCGCAGTTGACCGAATAGCCCGTCTGAGGGTCGCCACTGAGCCCGGTGGTGAGTGCTTTCCCGGGGTTGGTTTTGGTGCTCGCCACGCTCGGGGTTTCGCTGGCCTTTGTCGGTAAGCCGTTGAGTAGCGGTGTTCTGCCCTGAGTCTTGAGGCGTGCCCGTTCTTCTGCTAGCTGGCGCCCGAGGTCGTCGATCTCGGCTTGCATCTCGGCGCGTGTCGGCACTGGTGGGGTCGTCGGCACTGGTGGGGTCGTCGGGGTGGTCGGGCCGGGCGCTGGTGGAGTTCTGGGAGTTCTGGGGGGTCTCGGTGGGGTATTCGGCGGGGTCGGGCCGTCGGGGCTCAGGGCGGCCTTACCGCGGTTAGGGAACTTGCCCGCTTTCTTGGCCTTGGCCGCGTAGGCCTTGACACTTTTAGGCGCGACTAAGCCGGGTTTAGCGAGCAAGCGGTCGGCCGCGTCGACCCGCACGCCCATCCCCTCATTCTCAAGCGAGAAACCGCGCAGCACTGAGCGGTCGGCCTCACGCCTGAGCGCGTCGGCGTAATCCTGAGAGAGTAAGAGCTCCTGGTCACATCGACAGTTTGGATGCTTGGGGGGCTGCTGCACGCCCCATGTCGGATTGTAGGCCTTGCGGCCGTAGGTTAGGCCGTTGGGATACGCGCCGCCCGGTTGTGCGACCTGGCCCGAGTACGCGAGGCACTCGACGCAAGCGTTACGCTCGGCGATCCATACGGTCGGGATGCCCGCATCGTCGCCGACTAGTGTTATGCCCTCATTGGCCGCCTGGTTGACGCTGGCGGTAATCGAGCCGGCAACCTTATTCCGATGTGCCTTGATCGGGGCGAGAAAGGCGTCCTTCTCGGCGCCGGCTTGCGCGAGCTTGCGCGACTTCTCCAAGGCCTCGACCGCGTCGGCGTCGAGCCCGTCAATCATGCGCTGGGCGGTCGGCGAGTCCCGCTCTGTGAGTTGCTTTCGTAAAGCCTCAACGTGGTCGGGGCTGCCAAAACCACGAGCCGCTGCCATCCGACGGGCCCCCGCTGCCGCCTTGTTGCGCGAGTAAGTCGCCGGGGCGGTGTCGATAGCTGCTATCTGATTGAGGGCGTCAGCGCCACCGATACCAAAAGCCTCGGTAATGCCCGCACGAGCGGCCGCCTCGATCGACGGGGGCGCGCCGGCGTAGGCGCTGAGTACGCGCGCCACCGAGTCGCCCGGTAGCGTCTCGGCGAGCTTGATGACCTCGTCGAGCCTGGCGATCCACTCGCCCCCGGCCGCCTTGAGGATTCGCGCCTCAAGCTCTGCAAGGCTGGCCTGGGAGCTCACGAGCTACTTAGCCTCAAGGCCGGCCGCCGCCGAGTCGGGCACGCGCACGGTCGTAGGTAGATTCGGGAAGTCGACGTTGGTGAAGCCCAAGAATGCGGCCGCGTCGGCGGGGTCCGCCCCTGCTCGAACAAGCGCGCCGAGCGCATCCGCTTGCGCCTTGATCGTCGCGGGGTCCGGGGTTTCTGGCCCGACTACGGGCACGCCGGCCGCCGCGACGGGCTCGACGACGACGGGGGGTGCCTCAGAGCGAGGCGCGGTAAGGATCTCGGGGAGCATATCGGCAAGCTCGGCCGACGAGATCGTGCCGAGCGTTACCGCCTGGCCAAGCTTGGCGAGCGCCTCGGCGAGTATGGCGAGCGACTCAAGGGTGAGCGCGGGCGTGTTGTCGGGGTACCACCCGGCGACCTGCTCGTCGGTGTATCCCGCTTCAAGCAAGGCAACCCGTACAGGTACGCCCGTTTTGATCTTGGCCGCCACGAGCTCAAGGCCTTCCTTGTCGGTCTCGGTCTCGGTGGGTAGCCAGTTGACCGACACCTCGGCAGTTACGCCCGCCACCGCTAGCACGTAATCGGAGATGTTGGCCCATGTCGCGCCAAGGGTGCGCTTGACCTTTCGGGCGTGCTTATTGATCCCGCCGCTCGCGCGCCGACGGGCCTCCCCCGAGGGCTGGGCGCCCTCTAGGTCAAACTCGAATAGTGGCGTGCCGGTCGTGGTCGCCATCGAACGGACTTGGAACGTCATGGCGTTGATAAACGGGGCCTCGCTGGCCGCCGAGAACTCGCCGACTGACTTGATCCCGTTTAGGATCCACGCCGACCCGGGCGTGCTTTTCAGTTTCGAGGTATCGGAAACCGGCTTGTCGTGGTTGTCGGGCCCGATACCGCCCGCCGCTTGACTGCCCATATCAGGGCCGTCGGTACCGAAGTCCTCGTCGATATCGTCATCCGACACACTAGCCGCGCCGTCGACGAGGGCGTAACGCTGGGGGTACCCCTGGTAGTCCATAGCAGACAGGTGCGTCGCGTTGATCTTAGTGATCGAGTCTTGGGGGCCGAAAGCATTACGGTGTACCGGCTGGCCGTATGGCTTGCCATCGACGCGAAAGTGAAAGACCGGCAAGCGCGAGTCGACCGCGTTGGCCTGGCGGTAGCTCTCGGTGTCGGCCTCGTCCGCTAGGTCCGGCTGATACTGCTGGTATTTCTTGCCGTCTTGGCCCCTGGCCGTCGTAAGGCTGGCGACCTCGTCGTCGTAGTAGACATTTGCCATCCACCGCGTACCCTCTCGCCACCGCTTGACGGCGAAGAGACCGGCGCGCCCATCCTTGGACGAGTAGATTACGACCGTTGAGAGCGGGCTCGACCCAATCACGGTTGTTTTAGTCGCACGGCCGGCGCTATCAACCTCGTCGACGTCGACGATGGCGTAGAAGTCGCCGAAGTAGCCCGCCTTACGGTGCCAATCGTCGGCCTCGTCCTCAAGGTCGTTCTCGTCCCAAGTATCGGCAAGAATTTTGGCGGCCTTGGCGTCGCTCGACGAGCACGAGGCGAGCTCGACCTTATCGAAAAGCGAGTTGACGGGGATGGCCGCGAAGTTGAGCTTATGCACCTGGGCGCTAGCTTTGAGCAACCGGGCGAGTGAGGGGTGAGTGATGATCTCCGCGATCGTGCCCTCGAAGTATCCGCGCCGGCGTAGGTATTCGTCGGCGTGATCGTCGAGCCGAGTGAGCCCCTGAGCGAGGTGATCGAGTATGTCGTCGAGATTATCCGGTGCTATGGCCATAGTGGCATCATACCCGCCCGGTACTGCTACCCTCTAGGCCGCATAAGTGGTCGTCTGAGCCCGAGGTGTCACCTTGGCTTTCGAGCGCGTGAGGAAGTACCTCACGCCCGTACCAACGGCGTCGACGAGGTCGTCGTTGGGCGCGAGTGGGAATGCCACCATTTCGCCCTCAAGGTCGTCGAGTCCGGGAACGTGAACGACCCGGCCGCGTTGGTAGTGGTTGAGCACGTCGGCCGCCCGAATCTCTTTCTTCTCGCTCTGGTGTTTGGTCTTGACGTTGACCGGCATGCCCCAAAAGATTTTGAGCCACAGGTCGCCGCCCTGGTTGGTCTCGACGAGCACGAGGCCGGCACCTGTTCGCTCGATAGTAGCGAGCACGTCGAGGCGCAGCGCGTCGGGCGCTTTCTTGACCCGGCGAGCCTCAAGCACGACACACTTATTGAGCGAGGGTGACCAACCGACGACGGCAATACCCGTAAAGTCTGAGCTTGCTTTCTGGGTCACGTTTGGATCCACCGAGACTAAGACCCGCGTAACGCCGGCAAGCTCGGCTAGGCGCGTGAAGTCGTCGCTGGTCCAGTAATCGCCGTCGCGCCCGAGCGGGTCGTTGGCGTAGTTCTTAGCGTAGGTGCGGGTGTGTTTGATCGAGTTGAGAAAAGCGAGAGTCCACTTGCCCGGCCATATCGAGCGCGGCTCGCCCTCGTCGTCGGTCACGATGGCGGGGTAGTGGTGGGGGGTAATGCGTTCTTCCCGTATCCAAGCGGTATCGTCGGTCTCTTTGACGCCGTTGGCGTGCTGCACGAGTTGGTGAATGATCGAGCCGGCCATCGTGACCGTGCCGACCATGACGACGTGAGCGTAGATATTGAGCGGCAAGATGGCGTCGCGCAACGTGCCGAGTCGCTTGAGGGCGAGCTTGGCCGAGTAGCGCGATTCGTCGGGTTCTATGTCGTCAAGGATGATCAAGTCAGGGCGCTTGTCGCCGACCTTGAGGCCGAGAGATCCCGAGTCGATACCGCGAGCGGCGAACACGAAACCGCTAGCCGCGTGGTAAAAGCTCACCCTATCGCCCGCCACTGTGCCGCGGCCGCGGGTCTTGGGAGCGCACAACTTGGGGAAGTCGGCACGTAGTATCTGGTTCTCGTCTAGCTCGGCCTTGAACGACGCGAGATGCCCCTCGGCCTGGTCGGTCGTGTCGGCGAAAGCGGCCGCGAAACTGATATGACCGTGAGCCGCTGCCCACAACGGCAGGATAAGAAACCACCATGTTGACTTGCCGGTCTCGCGCGGTGCGACCTCGGCAGTCCGGTCGCTGGCCGGCTCGACGACGGGGGAGTCTACCCACTGAGTCGCATGCTCGATCCACCTCAGGTGAGCGTCGGATAGCGTCACCTCGCCGGTAACGCCGACGAGGTGGCGGCGTAGGTAGACCAGAGCGAAGGCGAGCGGGTCGTCGCGCGTAAGCGCCACCCGGTAGGCCGCCGACTGGATGGCGAGCGAGCCGTCGGCGGCCTTGAGGTCGAAACGGTTATGGGTGTAGGTGTCGAGGTCGAGCCCCCCGAGAGCGTTAGCCATTGGGCCACCACCTGCTCAAGCCGGGCCCGGGGTCGTCGACCTCGACGTCGAACGTCTCGTCGGGGTCGTCGGTGAGTGGGTCGAGATCCTCGATCACGACGTCGAACTCGACGACGACGGCGTAAGCGCGCAGCATGACCCACCCGAAAGGCAAAAGGGCGAGCCGCTCGGGGCAGAAGTCGACCCATAGGCTCGCCACGTCGTAGCCCTGGGCAACCATGACGCGCCGTAGAAGTAATTCGAGAGCTTGGGAGGTCGGGCCGACGAGGGCGTCGTCAAGTATCGTGCCGATCGGGGCCGGCGCGAGGCTATCGAGGTAGTACCGCGAGTAGCTGCCTGGCGCGAGGTAGGCGT
>Ga0209414_1000660_pt1 | contig 16751 bp, 17 predicted proteins | sample LakVidmifraction_4_FD_181154 | JGI IMG/M metagenome (GOLD analysis project Ga0209414, IMG submission 181154) | Hypersaline microbial communities from Lake Vida, Antarctica - Brine Hole Two &gt;0.2 micron (SPAdes) (version 2) | ecosystem: Environmental > Aquatic > Non-marine Saline and Alkaline >... | reverse complement strand
CATTACATTGAATTACATCTGGCTTTTTCTCCCGGACAAGACCAATAATTTTTTTCACGAGCTGAATAGAAAAAACTCTTTCATTCTCAATCAAGTCGATATTTTCAGCTCCTTTTACCTCAAGAATATCTTTATTATTTTCATATAAACCCACAAACATAATCTCATGCCCAAGTTTTATAAGTTCTTCACTTAGATTGGCTGCAAACACTTCTGCTCCACGGTATTGACGCTTTGTTACTAACTGAAGGATTTTCATGCCGGCTTAATTAAAGAATATTTTTGTACATATCCAACATTTGATGGTTGATCGTTTTCATTTGAAAAGCCTCTTTGAAACGCATGTAAGAATGTTTACCTAATTTTTTTCGGAGGTTTTCATCTTTATACAGCGCATAGATATTTTCCGCTAATACTTTTATATCTCCAGGAGCGCTAAATAAGGCTCCGCCTTCTTTTCCTACTACTTCCTGAAGTACGGGAATATTAGAACAAATACATGGCAATTTTGCAGAGAAAGCTTCAATTAATGCTCCACCCAGCCCCTCGTAATAGGAAGGAAATACAAAAGCATGGGCGGTGGCCAATCTTTTTTCAACATTATTTACAAACCCCGGAATTTCCACTTGATTTTCAAGCTGATTGTCTTTTATGAAACTTTCCAATACTTCTGAATAATGCCCGGGCCTCCCCAGGAGCATAAAATGAATATCTGAAATTTCATGAGTATCTCGTAAATATTTTAAGGCTTTTAAAATATCAATTTGACCTTTGGCAAATTCTTGACGCCCGGAATTAACAATTAGGAATTTCTCAGATTTCTCTGTATCATCCACATACTTATTTTCATATCTCCCTCTATAGATAATTTTATAATTTTCACCAATATTAAATAATGGTTTATAATGGTTAAAAACCTCTTGCGTAATAGCATGATAGAAAATCCCTCTGGTTAATCTGGCACTCCAGATATCCAACTGTTTTGCAACTTGAAATTTATGCCACGATAACTGATTGTCTTTCTTTCGCTCTAGGGAATAAGATGTGTTTACTAAACTTTGGATAATTTTCCCTTTCTTATTTTTTAACCGAAGTCCCCTTAGAATTAGATTGGACTGGGTAAGTACAGAATGGATAATATTCGGGCTTTCTTCATTTACTATCCTATCTAAAAATTTTATTTTAGATAAATAGCTGCTTTGTCCATTATAGAAAATAACAGGGATTCCGAAAGATGCAACTTCTTTTTCAAGACCAATCTCTCGTCTCTCCAAGCATACGAACTTAACAATAATATCCTTTTCCAGAAAAAGGAATTTGGCAAATTCAACCATAGAACGTTCTGCGCCACCCGCTCCCAATGTATTTATTAAAATAAGTACTTTCATCTAACCAAGTTATATGCTCCCTTCAATATCTCCTACTGAAAAAACGATATTATTAATACACTCCATCTTGTCATCCCTAAATAAAATGATCGCTGGGTTTCTATTTAATGATAGAGAAAATTTTGATTTCATAAAAAGGTTATCTAAATAATAAATTAGATAGATTTTCAGCTTACTGCATAAGTTTCTAACTGCATTTTCAAAATTAGGCTCACTTCCAATTAATTCCTCTATGACTATTATTTTTACTCCTTTCAATTTTTGAATGATATATATTATCTCCACATTATTTTCCCCATTAGTATATTCGGAAGTTTTATAATCATTTCTTAAATATCTCCACTGCAAGTAACTGGAGGATTTATTGGTGGTAAAATAATTGTATGAAACTTTATTTTTGTCGGAGTTTATCGGTGGATTATCAGTGTGGGATTTAGTTAATAATGGTAAAATAAGTGCGAATTTAAAATTAATTTTTATTGGATATTTTTTCCACCCCATTTTTAAATTACCAAGATAACTATTTTGGTTCGGTGTGTTGAAAATAAGATCGTAATTGTTTTTGTATTTCTCCAGTCCATCCAGCGTCAATTTTTTGAAAATTCCTTTATTTCTATAATCTGAATGGGTGACTGTATCTACAGGACGCAATGCGTGAATGATTTCTCCTTCGTTGCTGAAGTCCCATTTCATAAACATCCTTACTCCAATAATTTTATTTTTATCTAATGCTAGAAATCCTAATGATTTACCAAAAGGATTATCTATATGTTTCCATTTAAATGATTCCTTGGTATGTTTTTCACTCAAGCTAGTGCGGAGTAGATCAACAATTTCAGGAATGTCATTAGAATAATCTATTTCTCTAAATTCCAACATTCAATTTTTGTTTAAAATGAATTTTTCAAAGACAAGATTTTAGAATGTAATCCCGATACCTTTACCTTAAATTCGTTAAATTCTGTATCACTATCTACCGTGATTCTTGAAATGCGCAATGGATCTATAGATTCTTTATTTATTTGATGATCGAAGAGAAAAGCTAATTTAATCCCATTTTTTTCTAATACTTTTTCGCTTTTAACATTCCAGTTGCCATTAGGATACGCAAAAACCGGGTATCCTTCTAAATTCCATTTCCCAAAAAGTGTTTTGACCTTTCCCAGCTCCTGTTCAGTTTCATGTTCTGTACAGTTATTAATCATAGGATGCGTATGGGTATGGTTCCCAATAAACATTTTTTCCTTCTGTAAAACATGAAGCTCATTACTTGTTAATTGACGACAATTTACCACCTCCAAAGAATCAAGATATTTTATTCTTTCACTATTTGGTGATTTTTTTAGTAGCTTTATTTTTTGACGTGCGGCTAAATAACTTTTCCCTTTATTTTCAAACACAGCTTCCACTTGGCGGCACCAAAACATGTTATTTGAATCAATAAGTTGGGTTATCACAAATAGTATAGACGGAAGTTTATATTTCTTAAGGATCGGCAGGCCATTCTGTAAAACTGAAACATCCCCATCATCAAAAGTAATTAATACTGGTCTAGGCGGTAAATTTTTATTATTAAATAGGTGATCTTGAAGATCGGATAGACTTATAATATTAAAATTTTCAATTAAATATTTAAGCTGAGCCTCAAATTTTTTGGGCTCATTTACTGTATGATAAGCCAGAACCCTCAAATTTTGATTCCTGAAAGGAAAAAGATTTATTTTATTAAGAAGATAGTAAAAGTAGGATCGTTTTATCATTCAACCAAATTGAAAATATGTCTAGAATAATTTCTTCAAAAATAACCTTTAAAATTCTGAGAGTTCTTTAAAAAGTGTTAAATTCTGACTGCTTTTTCTGCTCCGCTTAACCTAAAATGGTGTTTTTAAAAAGGTTCCATATCCAAAAATAAAGTCTAAAACACCCGATTATCAGTTAATTATATTTATTTCCAGTATTAGAAAATTCTGAAACTACAGAAGTAACAGAACAGAATAATTTCCTTTATCAGTTTAAGATACATTGCGAACAATCAAATAACTAGTAATATTTCTTTTAAACTCTTTCATTTTTTTAAAGTAAGAAACCTTAAAATTTATTGCTCTTGCCTAAAAAGTTTTACCATTCTTAAGATCAAAAAAGCCCGAAAATTTAAAACAGAAATATCCATATTAGGAGTAAATGTTCTTTTTAAAATTTTTCGCTTAAACGTTTTAGGAATTAGATTCTTAATTTTTTCAAATAAATCTGCACTCATTTTCTTATCTGTGTTTTCAGGTACGAGGGAGTTCAGCAAATAACTCCTAAACTCTTCAGGAAATATCTCTTTTGCAAGATCTGTTGTTAATTCCAACATAATTAAATCCACAACTTCTTTACCTTTAATAACATTTTGAACAGAGGTGGTAGAAGAGGAATTGGCAAAAGGTATATTTGGACTGTCCTGATTTACAATTGATTTCCATGCTTTTTTATCTGTTCGCAGTTCATCAGGTAATTTTCTTACTGCATTAATTATTTGTCTTGAAAGCAACGGGTTAATTTGTTCTACATAATTTTCTTTTAAATCTGATAAGGCTGAAAGACGTAATGGGACATAACATGTTTCATAAAGCCGATCTCTCCATTGGGCAAAACTTTCATATTCCATTCTTTTGTATCGATCTGGCAGTTTTTGACCCAGACTTTGGAAATATGGAATGGAAGCTAAGTTTTGATAATCGGAGTAAACGGAGACACCAATGAATTTTTTCATATGGAATTCTGAGATATAATCGTAGGAACCAAAAACCTCGTCCCCTCTAATAATACCTCCCGTTCCGGTTTCAAACAGTTTTTTCCATATTTTAAATCCATCGAGATAGCCCCCTATATGATCTATTCTCCCTTCTCCATTTTTCAAAAACCGATTAAAAATGATTTCGAAATTCTCATCCGTCTCTTCAAGTTCCAAATAGGAATGTGGTAAATTGAATTTATTTGCTAATTGCTGAGCCACTTGAGCATCAGATCCCTGCTTATTTTCAGAATCTTTTCTTCCCCATGTTAAAGTTCTAAGTTTATGACCATTCGTATCTTCTTTAGGCAAAAGTAGAAGGTTCCCTCTACTATCGTATCCGCCAGATAAAGAGAGCTTCCAGAGAGAATAATCTAAATTAAGTTCCTTGAAGGTGGAGTTTAAAATACTCTTCAAGTTCTGGATATTTTCCTTAATGCCGCATTTGTTAGCTTTAAATTGGGGTTCCTGCACCTCTTTTTTCAATTCCCAATTCGAAAAATTCAGTAACAGGGAGCTATCCGGTTCTAAAAGTTTCAACCTGGTATCCCAACTATTCCCGGGACCAAGTATCCCATTGGTTAACATCCAAGGGATCACGTCTTCGTTAAATTCAAAATTGCCTATATAATCAACGATCGCTCGTTGGGAGGTAGATACTATAAACTTTTCTTCATCTTTATAATACCAAATAGATTTAGTGCCCACCACATCAGACACTACTTCTAAATGCGTACTATTCGTCCGAAATAACGCAAAATTCCCATCGGGTACCTTACCTCTAACCTCAGACCAATTAGTAACCGAACCAAAGGCTTGTCCAAATAAAACGGAGCCCTCTTCTTGCATAAATTTTTGCACTGGATTGTTGATCCCATATTTTATATTTTTCCATGCTTCAACCTCTGTAGGGTTTGGCGTTATATTATCAGGATTTAAATTATTACAGATTTCAAGGATTTTCTGCTTTTTGTTTTTTCGAATATTTTCTGAATTAAAAACAACATATAATATTTTTGACATACGATAAGTTTAATTAAAAATGAGAACAAAATTTCTTATTCTCTTTCCAGATCATTTTTGATATGTCTGATAGCATAATAATAGGAATTTTCCTGAATATCATTGTCCTTCAAATATTTTGTTTTATAATCAAGATATTTAGTTTTATCGATATTGATATTTTTTCTTGATAATAAAGTGTTTTTATCCAGGTCCACCTCATTCATACCAATGTTTTCGATAAAAAAATAAGTTGAAGCTTTTAGCCTTTTATTGTAGTTCCGTATAAAGTGGTCTGTGAAAATAACCACAGGTTTTGCAAAGTAAACTGCAAAACTTAAGGCGGTGCTACCATGAGTAAATACCACAGTTGCATTTTGAACCAATTTTGCAGTTTCACCTAATACTGTCCTGTAATTTTTAAACTTACCTTTAAGCTCACTTTCAAATTTTACAGCATCGGGATGGAGAGCTATTACAATTTCATCAAGTCCTAACTCGTTTTTAAACTGTTCCAGCTTATCACAAACTTTTAAGTAGTACTCATCAAGATAACCCGGAGGTACGGGCTTTTTATATAGATTTGGATGGGTTCTATTTGCAAATGGCATCCCTTGATCCAAAAAAACCCCGATTTTCTTATGATTCTGAGGTTTTGTGGTTAGTTCAAGAATTTTATTAATATCGTCTGCGTGTACAACAAATCTATTTTGCTTTTTTACCGTCAAATATGTTTTTATAGGAAGAAGATACTTTGTACTACATAAATAATAATCTGGTATGTTTTTCGAGTAGCGTTTGCGATACCAAAACTTAAAAAAATGGAGGGGTAAAAAGTCGTCAGTTTTTACTATTATTTTTTTTATAAATCTATCTAAAGATGATTTTTTCTCATCTGCATTAGCAAAACGTTTAGTAAAATAGGATAATATTTTATCCTGTTTCCTAAAAAGGATATCAAGTACAGGACCGACCTTTTTAAGATGAATATCAAAAACTACAAAAAGGACAGGTTCTTTAGGAAGCTTAGCCTTAAAAGCCGTGAAATCTTTTATAGTTCCACATTTTACAGTCCTCGATGCCATAAATTTATCGGTAGCAGTAGAAGTATAATTATAAAACTTGGTGGCATCAAGTAAGATAGGATTATAGCCATTCTGTATTAACCCATCAATATAAAACAGGTTCCTATGATAATCTCTCAAAATATTTGGACAAAAGAAAATTACTGTCATTCGTGATTTTTTTGGAAAGGAATTATTATCGCTCTAAATCTTTAATAACCTCAAAAGTGAGCCTGTCCCCTTGAAACAGGGAAGTGCGAACTTCCCTACCCAGGATTTCTTTATAATATTTAGGATGCAGCCCAAAACCGGGTCTAATACTTCTTACATTTTTTACGGTAATTATTTCACCAGTTTTAATATCTTCTACCACATATAGGGAGCGACTGAAATCTTTGCCTTTTTTCTGTTTTTCGGTTAAGGTGTAATCTACTTTACCAATAGCCATTTCTGCTTCTCTAACTGCCTTAACCATAGCGGTAAATTCCACCTCATCCATAGAAAAAGATGAATCCGGGCCACCAATTGATTTATCCAAGATAAAATGTTTTTCGATGATTTTTGCGCCAAAGCAAGTTGCAACTATTGGCACCGTACTCCCCATAGTGTGATCTGAAAGTCCACTTATAACTCCATAACGTTCTGCCAGATCTTTAACCATTATCATATTGGCTTCATCTATAGGAGCCGGGTATGAGGAGGTGCATTTTAATAATGCAATGTCCTTATTACCCATGCGGTGACAAGCGTCCAAAGCAAGTTCTATATCTTCCTTCCCTGCTATTCCGGTTGACAAAATAATTGGTTTCCCTTTTGAAGCAGCATATTCTATTAGTGCAATATCAGTAATTTCAAATGACGCTATTTTATAAGCTGGAGTATTCAAAGATTCCAGCAAATCTACCGCTGTAGAATCAAAAGGAGATGAAAAACAAATTAATCCCTCTTCCTTTGCAACTTTAAATAACTCTCTATGCCATTCCCAAGGAGTATAGGCTTGCTTATAGAGATCGTGTAAATATTGACCATCCCAAACAGTTCCCTGTTTCAATAAGAAATCATCTGTCTTTGAATCGATGGTCATTGTATCGGCAGTATAGGTTTGCAGCTTTATGGCATCTGCACCCGTACGTTTTGCAGCCTTAATGGTTTCAATAGCAGTTTCCAGACTCCCATTATGATTAGCAGATAATTCTGCAATGATAAATACGGAACTAGTTTTGGTTATAAAAAAATTATCTATTTTCATTTCTATCTAATTAATTATTCTAACTACAGAAAATGCTTCTGCATATTTTTTTCCCACAACTATACCCCACCTTTGTGCCTGAATTTTCAATGCTTTGGGGGATCGGGGATGGGGATATTCACGTTTTTCAAATTCATAATTTTCCATACCTTCTATTTTTGCCTGTAAACCATCTTCTTCTATCTCAATAAATAGATTGGGTATAAAATGTTTCGGGTCCGTTGAAGCCCTCCATTCCGTTCCGGATGGCGTCTCAAATGAAATTATGGATTTAACAGTTTCATCATTCATAGGTCTAGCAGAAGTTATTACTGCTTCAAACGTGCGTTGATGATCAATGTTTACATCCCCTCCATGATGGGTGAAAATAATTTCAGGCCTAAAATTTTGTTTTTCCTTTTCAACTACTTTAATAATATCTAATAAGGCTACAGTATCAAATCGATTATCCGGAAAATCATAAATACCTACTGATTCATAACCTATTTTTTTTCTTGCATTTTCAATATTACTCCTATGGGTTTCCAACTCCGCTTGCCATTTCTCAACATCCCTGGAATCTGATCTTGAAGTTAGTCCCTCCCCCAAAATTACAACACGTATATTACAAGAATAGGTCTTAATAAGCTTGTACATTGTTCCACCCAATCCTAATAACTCATCGTCGGGATGTGCAACTACAACTAAAATTTTTTTATTTCTTAATGATTCTAACATCTGCTAAAATTTCTTTTTCTGATTTTAAGGAAGCTCTTGTAAATTCCAAACGAAATTCTTCAGTCTCAATAAACGCTGGTGGATATCCGTCACAATCGAGCATTCTTACATAATTATATATTTGTTGAATATTCTTTAAATCTTCCAAGTTTCCCTGCTCGGGCTTTCTTCGCTTAAATTTAAAAATTTCACCTTCTTGAGCGACCGGTATTAATTTTCTTTCTACAATTTCAATTATCATTTCCTCAACAATGTGCTTGCTTCTCAAAAATATTTCCTGCGCAGTTCCGTGTAAACTAAGAGGTTTTTTTAAATAAACTGGACCACTATCTAAACCAGCTTCAACTTTAAGCGCAGTTACCTTAGTGTCTTCATGCCCTTTGGCTATTAAGTTTTGAAGAGGACTACCTCCCCTGCCGTAAGGTAAATCAGTCATATGAAAAACAACACATTCAAAGTTATTATATATTTCAAGGGGAATCATATAAGACCAATGGGGAATAAAAATTTTTTCCGGTTTAAGACTATTTAAATTTTCAAAAGTAAAATCTTCTTTTTTATAAATAAAAACCCATTTAAATTCCTTATGTTTTTTGGCTAATGACGCGAATAAGCTTTTGTGCCAGTCTTTTTCAGATATTACGATATATGTTTTCATTTCGATAAAAAATATTGAATTGTATTATTATCTATTTCTTTTTCAAGAATAAAATTCAGATTTTCAAATATTTTACAAGATGCTATATTTTCTTTTTTTACCCATGCTTTTACTTTACCTTCTATTTTTTCTAAACCCAATTTTATAATCTTACTTCCCATTCCCATCCCTCTAAATTTCTTATCTATGGAATAATCAATTTTCCAATAATCAACTTCCTTATCAAATCGAATCTGTCCAATTGCTTTTCCTTTTCTTTCAAGAATAAAAATATGAGTGTCAGGATTAACTAACTTATCCAAAAACCAATTTAAATGGTTATCCCAATTAATAATGCTGGTTGCAAATGCATTATTACGAACATCCGGATCATTGGCCCAATCATATAATAATCCGCAATCTTCCTTCTTTATATTTCTTAAGTTGATATCTAATCCAAAAAACAACCTATTTATTCTTTTACCAGAATAGCCATCGATAATGCTGAGTGGAAAAATCTCTCTTTTTAAGCTTGATTTCACTGCTTTTTCAATGGATTCCTTATCAAATTTACCTGCATCAATAATTAGATCAGAATTTTTAAAATACTGATGAATAAATTTTTGATTATCTGCATACATTCCGGAGATCACCATGCAACCCGCACTAATTGCTTCCAACAAAATACCACTTGCCGGTACAATTGCCAAATCTGAAATCTTCAATAAATCAAGTATTCTATTTTCATCTATGCCGTGATAAATTTCAACTCTCTTAGTTGCTTCCGCAATATTCTTCACCTCCTCTGAATTTTGAAAAGAGGCTCCTAAAACAACAATTATCTTTTTAAATTCCTTTATTCTTATAAGCACCGATAGGCACATTGATGTAATATTCTTTATATCGCTGCCGCCAAAGCATACAAAGACAGTTTCAATTTTTTCGATTTTCCTTTCCTCTTTAGCTGCTTTCAAAAAAGCAGGCCTTAATAAGGCATAATCCAATCCTAAGGCAAATTTAGTAAAGGATTGAGCCTGATAATCTTCCGGTTTTACACCGGGAGCATGATTGATGATCAAGTCTGCATAAAATTCTTTATCATGTAAATCATCGATACAAACCAGTTTACAACCTGATATTTCCTTTATTCTTTTTTGATAGGCGGTATCAAAAAAATAATTATCTAGCACCACTATATCTTTGCCGGTTAAAAGCTTAAAAAATGTTTCTTCGGTTTCAATTTTGGTGAATTCAAAACCCTTTGAAATAATATCTCCAATAATAGATTTCGGGATTTCTTTAGATATAAAATGAATCTGAAACTCATCTTTCAGCATCTGTGCCAAAGCAATGCAACGCACCACATGGCCCAAACCTATTTGAGCGTTTCCATCTACTCTTATTAATACCTGTTTTTTCAATTAATTCAAACGTTTAAAACCAGAATGGCACACGGGTCCTTCTAATAGTTTTGTAATATCCATTAATTCATTTTCACATTTATTAATCAATTTATAAATTGGTTCCAACTCACTAAAATATCTATCTATATATTCATCCGAATGCTCTGTACAGGCATAAAAATGAGTACTCGCCAGAAAACCCTTTTTAAGCATTTCCTGTGTAATTAGAGTTTTGTATTCCATTCCATTTTCACTATTAAAAGAATAAGTGCTAAGTGAGGGAATGCCTGAGACTGTAATTGATAATTGATGAAGTTCAGCAAGTTCTTTCCATTTGAGCTGTATCTTTTTTCCAATTTCCGTAATAACTTCCCAGGATTTCATCTTATCCATAACCTCCAAAGTTTTTAAGGCGGCAGTTGGACCAATTCTTTCCGTCCAAAAAGTACTACTGATGAAAGTTTTTTGGGCAGCTTCCATCACGTTTCTTTTACCAACAACAGCAGTTAGAGCATACCCATTCCCAATGGTTTTACCATACATTGCCATATCCGGCTCAACACCAAACTTTTTATAAATTCCTCCAAAAGTTTCTCTGAACCCTGAAGTACACTCATCAAAAATTAACACAATATTTTTTTGAGTTGCTAAGTCCCTTACTTTTTGTAAAAAGTTGTCTTCCGGACCAAAATTACGAACTACTTCCATTTTAATGGTTCCAATATCGTTTTTTGTAACAATAGAAAGTAATTCCTCATAATTATTGTAATTGAATGGATAAACTGTATCCTTAAGATTTTTGGGAACACCATTTGGACTAAGACCGGGAAGTAAGTGTCCAGATAATTCATCTCCTTCATTATGATTCGCGGCCAGATACCAATCATGCCATCCATGGTAGCCGCATATTGCAACTTTATCTTTTCCGCTTGCGGCACGAGCAATACGTATAGCAATCGAGTTTGCTTCACCTCCACTACGCGCAAACCTAACCATGTCTGCCCATGGGTTTATTTGCACCAGTTTTTCTGCAAGCATAACCTCCTCAGGGCAACTAAAAGTACTCATATTACCCTTTTTTACAGTTTCAATCACAGCATTATCAACCTCATCATTACCGTATCCTAAGGTATTAGTGCCAATTCCCATAATCGACATATCAATATATTCTTTTCCATCCAAATCCCAAACCTTACATCCTTTAGCCTTAGAAAAATAAGCCGGCCAATTTTCCGGCAAGAACATTTCCGGTCTTTTGGAAAGTAACATAGTTCCTCCGGGAATTAATGTTTTGGCTTTTTGATATAATTTTTGTCCTGTACCCTGTTTCATTTTAAATCGTTTTTTAAAGATTTTTGATAACCTTCATTTCTGATAATTTTTGCATTTATTTCAGAAAGTTTATTTTCAATAACATATTGTGTGTATTCCCTCCAACTTTTTTCGGTTCCTAAATTTGTAATTAATTTCTCAATGACCATAAAATCAAGCTCTTCATCCACAGTCATCCTTATATCTGAAAAATCTTTTTCAGATGGGAAGTTTTTAGCGCTAAATAAGGTACCACCCAAAACATCAGAATTGTTACGGATATAAGGAGTTACATGTTCCTTGTCCGAATTCAATTTAACTTCCTTCCATGCCTTTTTTAATGCACTAAATTTAAAAACTTCTACATCCTGGCCATCGGGATATTGGTTCTCAAAACCATTAGAAACATAATCGACATTATTAAGTTGTGCAAATTCTATAACTTGGTCAACTAATTCCGGATCAATAAGTGGATTGTCAGAAGTAACCCTAACAATCCAATTGGGTTTATAATTTGAATCTAAAACTGCCTGATAGTACCTGTCCAGCACATTATTTTCAGAACCACGGAAACTTTCGAAACCCCAGTTGTTAACCAGATTTGCAATTTCCTCATCTTTAGCTTCAGTAGTAGTAGCGACTATAATCTTGTTTACTAATTTTGACTTCTTAAGCCTTTCCAACTGTATAAGTAAAAGTTCTTTCCCTAGAATTTTTTTAAGTACTTTGCCAGGTAATCTTGTACTTCCCTTTCGGGCTTGAGTTATTAAAATAGTTTTTATCTCCATAATGAAGGATTTAATAAATCTATATTTTTTATTTTTATAGCATTAATTTTATCGACTGTTTCTGGCTTTATTTTATAATTTACAGATTTAATATTGGCCTTAAATTGATTTATAGAATCAACACCAATCAACACATTATCTATAGATTTTTGCTTAAGGCAATAACTTAATGCTAATTCAGAAATAGAGGCATTGTCTGTTTTGGAAATATCTGATAGGAGGATTAATTCTTTTTTTAATTTTTTTACAATTTCCTTTTGATCATTAATTTCTTTAAAGAATAATCCTTGTAAAAGTGCTGATCTTGTGTGAATGATTTTTCCTTTGGCTTTTGCTCTTTTTAATATTTCACCTCTTAAACTATTATTATCAAAAAGATTATAAGGCAACTGGATTATGTCAATTTCATCATTTAAAATAACCTCCTCAATCTCCTCATTTGTATAAACTGATACACCCAGATATATAATTTTTTTATCGGATTTTAATTTCCTTAAGACATCAAAGTTGTTAATATTTTCCTTATAGCTTGAAAAGCTATGAAAAAGCAAAGCGTGTAATTGATCAATTTTTAAGTCATCCAAATATGCATTTACCTTTTCCGCAATATTCACATCCAATTGATGTGGTAATTTTGTAATAATTTTAAAATTTTTAGTTGGATGTTTTTCATGAAATGCACCAATTACGTGATGTGCATCCCCGTAAGCCTCTGCTGAATCCAAAATTTCAATGCCACTTTCAAAAGCATGTTCCAAAATCTCGATGCTATTTTCTAATGAAATTTTACCCAAATTATTGCTAATGCCATAAGGCAAACCCATCTGGACAGTTCCTAGTATTATTTTTTTTAAATTACTATTCTTATTTACTAAAATCATTCTGACAGAATTACACGTTTCCCCTTGGTGAACACCTACGTTTCCTATCGGTTGCTCAATTTTAAATCCCATTTTTTTGTATAATTCTAAAGCTCCAATATTTTTTTCAATTACTCCTAATGAAATTTTGGTCAATCCCAATTCTTGGAAACAATATTTTATTACCCGTAGTGATGCTTCTTTTGCATATCCTCTACCCCATTCATTTTTATCGCCAATCATTATTCCATATTCACCTGATTTTTGAATTTCATCAACCGGATCAATTTTGATATTTCCAATATGTATATGTGAACCTTTTAAATGAATAGCCCAAAATAGGATATTCTTTTTTTCTTGTTCTTCCAGATAATCCTTTAATTTTTCAATCGAATAGTTTCCTCCGGATTCCAAATATTTAAAAACAGATGGATCATTCATCCAGTTTACATAACGCTCTGACAAATGTTCAGAAGTAACTGGACATAGCACTAAACGCTCGGATTTCAATGTATTGACTTTCATCAAACTAAAAAATTCTTTATTGTTTTAATAACGTATTCTTTTTAATTATAAGTTAAAGATAGACATCGGTAAACTAAAAGAGTTTTGATAATAGTTTTCTGCATGAGGCATATCTCAGTCTTTTAATCTTAGAAGATTTAATTAAATTTCAATTTGTATTTTAATTCTGCCATTTTCCAATCTGCGGGGGTGTCAATATCCTGAGCTTCATTTTCTTTTACAATTATACATCCTGTATTTTCAGAAAAGATACTCTTAGTTTTAAGTAACGCATCAGTTTTTAAAAAGTAAAATTGTCCGGCATCTTGAAAAGCTTTTTCTAAATCCTGCGAACGTGATTTTTCAAATTCCGGATAAAAAAATGAAAGTTTAGAATCATTCAATTTTAATGATCTTTGAATTGGATAACTGCAAGCCATTACCATAAGAACACAATCATAATTGTTCGCTATCAATTTATTATATCCCTCTTTTAAAATCACAGGAGTTACAAAAGCTGCTGTAGGATATATACAACAGGCATTTTTAAAACTTTTCCCCAATATTTTATATTGATTCAAGACTTCAGATAAAACATTTGCTGTGGTGGCAAAATCATCTGAATTTTCCCTACTTCTCATAAAAGGCACTTTGGCGCCATATTGTTTTGCGATCTCAGCAATTTTAGCATCATCTGTGGAAACCATCACTTCATCAAAAAGATTGCTGTTCAAGGCTGCTTCAATGGAATAAGCAATAATAGGTTTTCCAAGAAAATCTTTAATGTTTTTTCTTGGAATACGCTTACTGCCACCCCTTGCAGGAATGATGCATAAATTTTTATACATTATAAAATTCTAATATCGTTTCAATCACAAATTTTTGTTCTCCTCCAGTCAATGTAGGATACATTGGCAAGCTAATACAGTTTTTATAATAGTTTTCAGCATTTGGCATATCCCCCTCTTTCCAACCTAAATCCCGGTAATAAGGCATTAAATGGCAGGGTATATAGTGAATTTGCGAAAAAATATTATTCTCACGTAAATAATTGTACAATCCCAATCTATTTTCCACTTCTAGCACATATAAATGATACGCATGGCCTTCAATAATTCCAGATTGGCCTTTTATAAAATCTTTATTTACAAAAGCTTGAAAATATGTTTCAGCAATTTCTCTTCGTTTTGCTAAACCTTCATCTGCTCTTTTTAACTGGCTTATTCCTAAAGCCGCCTGAAAATCGGTTAATCTATAATTGTAACCTAACTCTTGCATTTCCATATACCAAGCGGGATATGTCTCGTCTCCGGTCGACATGACATCGACTTGGCTCGAACTGACAGTAGCACCAACAGCAAATTCGATTGAATTTTTGTACATCTCTGTATTTTTGGTTATACCGTGAGTTCTGATCATTAAAAGCTTTTCATAGAGTGCTTTATCATTGGTAGTGATCATTCCACCTTCTCCGGTGGCAATATGCTTTACGGGATGAAAAGAAAATATTGCTAGGTCAGCAAAGTTTCCATTTCCGCAAAGTTGCTTAGTATCGTTATCGTCCGTAAAAAAACCACCAGGCGCATGACAGGAATCTTCAATTATCCAAAGTCCATACTCATCGGCAAGTTCTCTAAACGCTTCCAGATCTACAGCTCTTCCGGCAAAATCTACAGGAATTATTCCCTTATAGGTTCCTCGGGGAGATGCCTCCAAAAGTTCCCTTACTTTATTGATATCCAATAAATAGGTTTCGGGATCAATATCGGCAAACACCACTTCCCCGCCGGCGTAACGTACACAATTTGCAGAAGCTGCAAATGTAATGGGGGTGGTAATTACCTTGTCGCCGGGTTTTACCCCTAAGGACAAAGCACACAAATGCAACGCCGCGGTACCATTGGAAACCGCTACGGCATATTCACTGCCCACATAATTGGCAAAAGCTTCTTCAAAAGCTGCAATTTTGGGTCCCTGGGTAAGATAATCAGATTTCAGGGTGCTCACCACAGCCTCTATATCTTCTTCTGTTATGTTTTGACGGCCGTAAGGAATTGCAGAATGCACATCAGTCAATGCTGAACTGGTATCGGATATTTTACCTTTATTTTTTTGGCTCATTATTTACTTTTTACTCTTTTTAACTACTATTTGCTGTCACTTTACCCTTAAATTGAACTGTTTTTTATAGACCTCACAGTTCCGATGGTTCGGGATAAAACCTGTTAGGTCTCTCAAATATTGGAAGGAACACAAACAGCAGCCCACCTTATACCGAATGTGATTTATAATGTCGCACAAATGCTTCTTAAAATCTACCTCGGCATAATACCTTTGAAGGAATTCTATTACGGCATTATAAAAATAAAATGGTATTAATTGGGATAATCCCATATCTACCGAATTTTTTTCCTGGGGTCTTGCCTAACATCAAAGAAAGTCAAGATAATAATCTTTTTTCCTTTGGTTCGATAAAAAACCCGTGTTTGTTTGGTGAGTTGAAAGCCACGAATCTGTTTCTCAACCACCTCCACAGCCCCTATTTCAGGGAAGTCTTCTAATAAATCTAAAAAGGCGATCGTTTTTTGTTCAAAAGCCCCGGCTATTTTTTCTCCCCATTCATTTCTTATGTATTCCTTAATTGAGCGGTAGTTTTTCTCAGCCCGCTTGGTTAGAAAAATTCTCATTTATTCTGCTTGAATACATTTTCCCTTGCGATTAAATCATCCTCGTTTTCGGATTCGCTATAGGCCAGTAAAACTTCTTGTTTTTGCTTTTCTGTTAATGAATCCCATAGTTGGTCGTGTTTATTTGTATCCCAAACTTTTAAAAAGTCATAAAGTTTTTGTAATGATTGTTCACTTCGTATTCCGTCAACAATTTTATGAATGTTTGATCTCAAATCAATCGTTTCCATTTTTTTAGTATTTTAATTTTCCCAATTTACAAATTTTTCAATTAAAATCATCCTGTCCAGCTTATGGCCCACAACTTATGAACAGTCAACAATATACATTTACATTTTCCAAGTCTCTAAATTTTTATGCGGATG
>Ga0209414_1000659_pt1 | contig 16753 bp, 18 predicted proteins | sample LakVidmifraction_4_FD_181154 | JGI IMG/M metagenome (GOLD analysis project Ga0209414, IMG submission 181154) | Hypersaline microbial communities from Lake Vida, Antarctica - Brine Hole Two &gt;0.2 micron (SPAdes) (version 2) | ecosystem: Environmental > Aquatic > Non-marine Saline and Alkaline >... | reverse complement strand
GCAAATATAAAGTTTATAGGCTTCAAATTCCAAAGGAAAATGATCTTTTTATTTCTCCCATGATAAAATACTCACTTTGAATTCCCTAAGATAATCAAGACGATAAAGTCTTGTTAAATGGGGTTAGAAAAAACAAGTGTTCCGATAAATAAATCCTATTTTTAGGCTATAAAAAAATTCTCTAAAAAAACATACTTATGAAAGATAAACCCGGCAAAACCCAAGACTTAATAGATGCAAAATTTCTTAAAGAACGCAAAATTTTCCTTTGGGGAGAAGTACACGACAAATCTGCCAAGCACGTTATAGACAGGCTGTTGTACCTGGATATGGAAAGCGATGAGGAGATTCAGTTTTTTATTAATAGTCCAGGCGGGTACGTAACCGATGGTTTTGCTATTTATGATACCATGCAAAGCCTAAACAGCCCCATTTCGACAATTTGTACCGGTTTGGCGGCTTCTATGGGCTCCATTCTACTTTCTGGCGGCACCAAAGGCAAAAGATTTATACAGCCTCACGGAAAAGTGATGATCCATCAACCTATGGGCGGAGCGAGAGGCCAGGCTTCCAATATTGAAATTCAGGCCAATGAAATTATTAAAACCCGTGAACTCAGCGCCAAGTTGCTCGCAGAGAACTGCGGCCAAACTTTAGAAAAAGTGCTTAAAGACTTTAATAGGGATTATTGGATGGATGCCAAAGAATCTATCGATTATGGAATCGTTGACAAGATATTTAAAAAATAATTATGGAAATACAACATAGACAAAACGATAGCCGGGGGATGTTCTTTGCGCAGGATGAAAAAGGTGTTTTTGCCGAGCTTACTTATACCAAAAAAGAGGGTGGGATTTTAACTATAGATCATACCGAGGTGCGACCGGAACTGGAAGGGCAGGGCATTGCAGGAAAACTGCTGGCTCGTAGTGTGGAGTTTGCCCGGGAAAATAATTATAAAATAGATCCGCTATGTCCTTATGCTGAGGTACAATTTGACAGAAATAAATCTTATCAGGATGTAAGGGCTTAGTTCCTCCAAAAAAATACTGCATAAATCTTTCGTTTTTTATGACTTTTCCTAAACACCTCCTGTGCTTTTGTTTGCTATTTTTATTTTCCTGCAAAGACAACAGAAAACCGGGTATTGAAACCTCAAAAAAGGAAGAAACAGTTGCGGTAGAAAAGTTGGCTTCAGCCAACTTAATCAAAGGCAAATTCTCCAAGCTTTCCGAAGCCGTAGGAGGTATCAATTTGCTACAAGCCAGGCTAGTGGATTCTGTTTATTCCAATAGGGATTACAAACCCATTTGGACGGAAAGGGCTTTTAGGGAAGATTTATACCGAAGCATCAAAAAAGCAGAAGAAGACGGGCTAGCACCGGAAGATTATCATCTTAGCTATCTAAAAAACTCCCTTTCCAACCTTTCAGAATTAGATGAGGAAGAAAGCAGTTTGGTTGAAGTTATCCTCACCGATGCTTTTCTAGGCCTGGCTTCAGATTATAATTCAGGAAAAATAAACCCTGCTGAAATTTACGAGATTTGGGGTGTAGAACCTAACAAAGCAGATCTTCCCGGCTTATTGAGATATGGCATTGAAGAAAAAAATATTATCGCGGCGATAGATTCTGTAATTCCAAAGCATCAAGTGTATCTGGGCTTAAAGGAATCCCTTAAGGAATATCGTAAGCTGGCTGAAAAAGAAGAAAATACCATTCAAATTTCAGAAGCTGGAGAAAGTATAAAAGCCGGAGAAAAAGACACCCGTATTCCGAATATAAAGCGACGTTTAAAAACGCTCGGTTTTTGGGACTTCGAGGTGCAGGACAGCCTTACCACTTACAGTGAAGATATACAAACTGCGGTAAAGGAGTTTCAGGAACATAACGGAATTGAAACCGACGGGGTTATTGGCGGGGGAACAATTAAAACCCTAAATAAAACCTATGAGGATCGCGTAGCACAGATTTTAGTAAATCTGGAACGCTGGCGATGGTATCCAAAAGATCTGGGAGCGCAATATATTATCGTGAATATTGCCAATTACCGTTTAAATATGGTTAAAGATGGAGATACTATTGCCACACATCGTACCATGGTAGGCACCGAAGCCAGGAAAACCCCGGTTTTTTCTGATGAGGTAGAGCATATTGTTTACAATCCCACCTGGACCATCCCCCCTACCATTAAAAGAAAGGATGTAATCCCATCGGCTGCTAAAGACCCAGAATATATTAACAAGAAAAACTTCAGTATTTTTAACAGCCAGGGAGAAAAATTAGATCCTCACGAAATAGATTGGTCTGCTTCAAAAGTAAAATCTTATACGTTTAGACAGGAAGCCGACCCGGCAAATCCGCTTGGGTTGGTGAAGATCATCTATCCTAATAAGTATATGATTTATCTGCACGACACGCCTTCAAAATCACTTTTCAACAAAAATTTAAGGGCGCAAAGCTCAGGCTGTGTAAGAGTTCAAGACGTATTGGATTTGACAAAATTACTGCTAAGTAATCAGGAAAAATATTCCGATGAAAAAATTCAGGAAATTCTGGATTCAAGAAAAACAACCACCATTAAAGTAACGCAGAAAGTAAAGGTGCATCATTTTTATTGGACCGCCTGGAAAGAAAATGGTAGCATTCGTTTTGCAGAAGATATCTACAAAAGAGATGCTATTATCCACAAATTACTTAGTGCCCGTCTATAAAGTCCGATAACTGCGTTACGCTCATTTGGAAAACAGTCCCTTCAACTTTAGTTTATCCTGAGTTTTTATCGAAGGGCTCAGGACAGCGCATTTACACCAGTAAACTCCTTGATTTTCAAAATTTCGCAAGCCTTGTTCTCAGCCTCTCTATCTCAGACACTTGACTTGACTGGATAAACACTACTTACTGAAAGTTAATTCAGCAGGGGAGAATTCTTAAGGTATTCTTTATTGTTTTTGTGAATGTACACCACAGACTCTTGTTTTATTGTGCCTATCACCTCTTTAGCAATAGTATTTGGCACCGCGGGACAACCGTAGCTTCTACCCAATCTGCCCACGCGGTTTATAAATGAAGGCTCAGCATAATCGGCGCCGTGAATTACCACGTAGCGTTTACGGGCATTACTGTTAAAGCCTTTCTCCATGCCATCTATAAACAGTGACAAACCATTTTTTCCGTAATAGGTTTCTGCAGTAACATAAAACCCAAGAGAACTTTGTAGCGAGTTTACGGTATTGGAGAATTTAGTAGCGAATTCACCCCCGCTATTTTTTCCGTGGGAAACATAAGTATTGAACAAGACTTTTTTTGTCTCCATATCCATAATCCACATTCTTTTCTTCGTGGAGGAAAGTCCGAAATCTATTACGGTAAGAATTTTTTTACCAACCTTTCCGTTTTCTTCCAATTCAGCATAACCTTTCATAGCCTTTTCAAAAACAGACATTGTGGGAATACTGGCATTAGTAGTAGAAAATTCGCTGTAAAGACCGGCCACCTCGGCTTTGAAAGAATTGGCCGCAGGTTCTTCATTCATACTAGAAGCGATTGCTTCTATTTCGGGATTGATATTAGTATCTAAATTTTCTGTGGTCGTAAATGCGAATGAAAAAGTTAAACCCGCAAATACAGTCAGAAGTCTATAAATCATACACGTTTGTTTAAAATTAAAGTCTGTTAATTAATTCCAAATGTGATGCCAACTTACAAAATAATTTTATGAATTATTATTTTTAACTCATAGATCGAAAATTTTAACATTTATCAGCTTAAAAATCTTAAATCCAAGAGCTTAGAATCTTTTTCACATCTCTTTATAAACGCGTAAACCATTAAAAAAGTATTCCAAAGCATCGATGTAAATGTTAAATTTTTTAGAAATTTTCGCAGTTTTACAGCTAAAAACCTCTATAAAGCTGCTCTTAATGTGCGAAAAGGTTTTCTTAGTTTTAATAAAACATTAGCGCAAACGGGTTTAGCATACCTGCAATTTGTTTTTATCTTTATGCCAAATTACTATCAACTATGAATAAGAAAGTCCTACTCATGATTTTAGACGGATGGGGAATTACACAAAACCCAGACGTTTCTGCAATCGCCAAAGCAAAAACTCCTTTTATAGATAATATTTTGGAAAAATATCCACACGCTCAACTGCGCACCGATGGAATGAATGTTGGTTTGCCAGAAGGACAAATGGGGAACAGCGAGGTAGGACATATGAATTTAGGTGCAGGCCGGGTAGTTTATCAAGATCTTGTAAAGATTAATATGGCCGTAGAAAAAGATACACTAAAAGATGAACCTGTATTGGAAGAGGCTTTTAGCTACGCCATTAAAAATAACAAGCCCATTCATTTTATGGGTTTATTGAGTGACGGAGGCGTACATTCTCATATAAATCACTTAAAAGGATTACTCTCGGCTGCCGAAAATTTTGGTGTAAAGGAGAAATATGTACACGCTTTTACCGATGGTCGAGATGTAGATCCACATTCGGGAAAAGGTTTTGTGAAAGAAATTGAAGATCACCTGAAGAAAACCAATGGAAAACTGGCTTCTGTTATAGGACGATATTTCGCTATGGATCGTGATAGCCGTTGGGAACGCGTAAAGAAAGCTTACGAACTTATCGTTAAAGGCGAGGGAGCTAAAACCACTAACGCTCTGGAAGCGATAGAAAAAAGTTACGACAATGAGGTGAGTGATGAGTTTATAGAACCTATTGTGATGACTAACGACGAGGGGGAACCGGTAGCCAGGTTAAGTGAAAAAGATGTTGTGATTTTCTTCAATTTCAGGACAGATCGCGGAAGACAACTTACCAGGGCCTTGACCCAGGAAGATTTCCCTGAACAGAAGATGAAAAAAATGCCTTTATACTACGTAACGCTAACTAAATATGATGATAGTTTTGAGGGAATAAATGTGGTCTTTAAAAAAGACAATATTAAATCTACCCTGGGAGAAGTCCTGGAATATGTAGGCAAAACACAAATAAGGATTGCCGAAACCGAGAAATATCCACACGTTACCTTCTTTTTTAACGGAGGACGCGAAAAACCTTTTAAAGGCGAAAAGCGATTGATGTGCAATTCTCCAAAAGTAGCTACTTATGATCTACAGCCGGAAATGAGTGCTTTTGAAATAAGGGATAAAATTATTCCTGAATTAAAAAGTGCATCGGCCGATTTTATTTGCCTAAATTTTGCCAATCCCGATATGGTTGGCCATACCGGCGACTTTGATGCCGCTGTAAAAGCTTGTGAAACGGTAGATTCTTGCGCTAAAGATGTTGCTGAAGCAGCTTTAGAACAGGATTATTCGGTTTTAGTAATTGCAGACCACGGTAATAGTGAAACAATGATGAATAAGGACGGAAGCCCTAACACGGCCCACACTACTAATCCCGTACCTCTTATCCTATTAGATAAAGATATAAAATCTATTAAAAGTGGTAAGCTTGGAAATATTGCCCCGACTATTTTAAAACTTATGGGCGTTGAGCAACCCGAACTCATGACACAAGATCCGTTAATTTAGAATATTATGATAAATAAAGTTTTGATTATTTTCCTGGGAGTTTTTATGTCCACGGGAAGTCCATCAAAGAAAGAAACAAGCTATAATCAGGAGGGCAACTTAATTGGGGAGTTTACCCAAAGTGACCTGGAGAAAAAACCTTATTCATCTTGGTTTACCCCTGGATACGAACAATATAAACCAAACGAAAAAGCCTTAAAAACCATTAAAAAGAATATTTCAGATTATGAAATTTTGCTTTTTATGGGCACCTGGTGTGGGGATAGTCATTATGAGGTGCCTAAATTCTTTAAGTTGCTGAATGAGGTAGGTTATAATAAAGATAAACTAACCAGCCTTGGTGTTAATTATTCAAAAAAGGCACCCGGCGATTTAGATGAAAAATATAATGTACATAGAGTACCTACTATTATTTTTCTAAAAGACGGAAAAGAAGTAAATCGGTTTGTGGAGTTTTCTAATGAAAATTTAGAGAAAGATATTGCTAAAATTGTAAATGAAAAGAAATACGAAAATCCTTATTCTGAATAATTAGGGAAAAACAAGCATAGGATTAAACTTTAAACTTGTTAATTTTGTAAAATGCCCCACACTTTAACCATAGCCGTCGATTTTGATGGGACTCTTGTTGAGAATAAATTCCCCGAAATTGGGAAACCTAAACTTTTTGCCTTCGAAACACTAAAAAAACTGCAAGAAGAAGGACATAGATTGATATTGTGGACCTACCGTTCTGAAGATCAACTAGAAGCCGCGGTTAAGTTTTGCCAAAAAAAAGGTCTGGAATTTTATGCGGTAAACAAAAGTTATCCCGAAGAGGTCTATGAAGAAAACATCAGCCGCAAAATACTGGCAGATATTTTTATAGACGATCGCAATTTAGGCGGTTTAATAGGTTGGGGCGAAATTTATCAGCAACTGCTGGAAGGCGCAGAGAGCCAGAACACAAAACAAAAAAAGAAATTCGGATTTTTCAACCGATTTTAAATTCAGTATATGATTATAACCAAAAACTCAGAAGAAATTGAGTTGATGCGTGAAAGCGCTCAAATTGTATCTAAAACTTTGGGAATGCTCGCCCCACATATTAAGCCGGGTGTAAGCACGCTAAAGTTAGATAAAATGGCCGAAGAGTTTATTCGCGATCACAGCGCAGAACCAGGTTTTCTGGGATTATATGATTTTCCCAACTCCTTATGCATGAGTCCTAACGCACAGGTAGTTCATGGGATTCCCAATGATAAACCTATGGAAGAAGGGGAGATTATTTCTATAGATTGTGGCGCACTTAAAAATGGTTTCTACGGGGACCACGCCTATACTTTTGCAGTTGGCGAAGTGAAGCCCGAAGTAGAAGAGCTTTTAAAAGTGACTAAAGAATCTCTATATGTAGGCATCAGGGAATTTAAATTAGGAAACCGCGTGGGAGATGTTGGTTATGCAATCCAAAAATACACCGAAGATAGAGGTTATGGTGTAGTTAGGGAATTGGTAGGTCATGGATTGGGAGCAACCATGCACGAGGATCCAGAAATGCCAAATTATGGTAAACGCGGCCGTGGTAAAAAATTCGTGGAAGGCATGGTAGTCGCCATAGAACCCATGATTAATCTTGGAACCAAAAGAATTAAACAATTGCCAGATGGTTGGACCATTCTAACGGCAGATAATAAGCCCAGTGCCCATTTTGAACATGATGTAGCACTTGTTGATGGGAAACCACAGTTACTATCAACTTTCGATTATATTTATGAGGCTTTAGGGATTAAAAGTGATGAAGAAGATGAGTTTAAAACCAAGGTTTATGATAAAAAATTTTAGAGGTGAAGTCTGGAAAAGACTTCATAAGGAAGAATGGAAAGATCATTTTATTTATGATGTTTCCAGTTATGGCAGGTTAATTAGTTATGTTCAAAATCCTGAAGGAGAACTCATAAACGGTGGACGAACCGGAGGTTACACCAGCTTTTCACCACGTTTACAAAGTGGCAAACACAAAACCTATTATATGCACCGCATTGTGGCAGAGCTGTTTCTTGATAAAAAAGAAGGCGACAAATATGTAATTCACCAAAATTTCAAGAAAGACGATAACCGGGTTGAGAACATTGCCTGGACCACTAAAGAAGAATGGGTACAACATCAACACAACAGCCCCGATGTTCAAGAAAACAAGCGGAATAGAAAATTAAGGAGAGTTGTAACTTATTCTAAACTTACTTATGCGCAGGCGGTAATTTTAAAGAAAAAACTGCTCGATCCCAATAGAAAAACCAGAATAAAAGTACTTGCTAAGCAATTTGGAGTTTCAGAAATGCAGTTATATCGTATAAAATCTGGAGAAAACTGGGGAGATATAAAGGTGTAATAAATTGACGGAAATTATGCCTAAATCCAGAAATTTTCTTTTATAATCAATATTGTTTGGTTAAAGATTAAAGATCGCTTCGCTGCAAGAATAAAGAAAAAAGAACAAATACAGCCTACTAAGGTGATATAAAGATTGGTGTCTTTAAAATCGTCATCCGAGAAATAAGTTTATCTAGAAAGATTATGAGAACTTTTTAGGTGCAAAAAGAGTAGGTAATTCAAATCAAATGATTATCGAACCAAAACAAGCTCTAAACTTAATTCAACATTATTATAAAACATAAAAAGATGGGACATATAAAAGAGCCAAAGGGAATAGAATTAGTTGTGGATAAAAAACCATTAGATTCCGAAACAGAAAATAGGATAAGAAAGTTTATTGAAAACAGTAAAAAAGAAATAAGAAATTTCTCGATAAATTTAAAGAAACATCAGAAAAATAACACTTGCCAGCATTGCTAGTCATAAATTGCAGCAATATTACTTAAAAAACAATCTGACGGCTTTGAAAAAATCGTTTGACCGACAGTTCTGAATATTCAATTCGCAATTTGCGTTAACCTTACCACTACTTAAAACCAATTGCAACAGGAATCGGAAAAAATATTTCGGGAAAACCGCGACATTCAAATACCGCTTAGCGGGTAAAGCTTAATGAAGAAACTTTTTAAACTCGTTTTAAATACTATTCCGCGGCCGTTACTTATCAGGTTGAGTTATCTTGCAAAACCATTTTTTAAATTTGCGCTTCGCGGAAGTAAATATACGGACCCCATAGACGGAAGAAGTTTTTCCAAATTTTTACCTTATGGCTATATAAAACAGCGGGAAAATGTACTCTCTCCCTCTACTCTTTCGTTAGAAAGACATAGATTATTATGGTTGTACCTTCAAAATGAAACGGAATTTTTCCAAAAAAAAATGAAGGTTTTACATTTTGCGCCAGAACAGGCTTTTTACAAACGCTTTAGAAAGCTTCAAAACCTGGACTACACCACAACCGATTTAAATTCGCCTTTAGCTGATGTGCAGGCAGATATTTGCGATCTTCCATTTAAAGAAAATGAGTTCGATTTTATTCTATGCAATCACGTTCTGGAACATATTCCAGACGACACAAAAGCGATGCAAGAGCTTTATCGCATTTTAAAACCAGGAGGAACGGCCATTTTGCAAATTCCGCAAGATTTAAAAAGAGCAAATACTTTTGAAGATGATTCTATAACCGACAGGAAGGAAAGGGAGCGTATTTTTGGTCAATACGATCACGTAAGAATCTACGGGCTGGATTATTTCGATAAGTTAAGAAGTATCGGTTTTAATGTTGAGGAAGTAGATTATACCACTCAATTATCTCCCCAAGAAATCGATAAATACCGACTGGCAAAAGGCGAAATTATTCCGGTTTGTTCTAAATAAATATCGAGTTTACTTTTTATTGAGAACTGGATTTATTTGGCTTGCCACTTAAGGAGTATTTTTCATTCTTTCAATGCCTTCTGAAAACCTTTTGAAGCAAACGTTTTTATACTTTCTTCTTTATCCGCATAGATAAAGTACACATCAACCTTATCAAGTTTTTCCAACACTTCTAAGGACTTTTCATACCCTAGAGCCATAAATGCAGTGGCGTAGGCATCGGCAAGCATACAGTTTTCTGCAAGTACCGAAGCGCTTAGCAAATTACTTTTTTCCGCTTTACCGGTTAAAGGGTTTATGGTGTGTACAAAACGCTTTCCGCTTAGGCTATCCAGACGGTATTTCCTGTAATTCCCAGAAGTAGCCATCGCCCTATTCTTTAGCGCTAAAACGGTTTGCAATATCCGTTCTGCTTCGGTTTGCTCTGGATTATCTATAGCCACCAACCAATCTGAATCCCGATCTAAATTTCGTCCTTTGGCCACGAGCTCCCCACCTAATTCTATAAGATAATTTTCTACATTTTTGCTATCCAGATATTCCGCAATTACATCCAGGGTATAGCCTTTGGCAATAGCATTAAAATCCAAAAATATATCAGGATGGTTTTTTTCGATTTTATAATCTTTGGTTAAACGTAACTTTTCGAGTCCTACAATTTCCCGAAGTGAATCTAATTCTTCCAACTGGAGCTCTTTTAAAGGCTTATCTGGCCCGAATCCGTATGCATTGACCAAACTACCTACAGTGGGGTCAAAATAGCCATTGCTTTCTCTAAAAATCTTCTTTGAAGCTTGAAAAACTTTTCTAAAATGAACATCTACCTGCACCTCCTGCGCTCCATTATTTATTCTGGAAATATCTGAATCATCCTGGTAAGTACTCATAGACGAATTGATCACTTCAAAAATAGAATCGAAAGCTTTTTGAGCATTTATTTCTTCCGAAGAAAAATATTTAATGTGATAAGTGGTACCGAGTCCCGCTCCTGTTTGCTCATATAACTCAAGATCATTTTTGTTATCGCAGGAAGCGTGGAAAAAGATTGACAGGGTACTGAGTAATAAAAAGATTTTTTTCATGGAATTCGTTTAAATCTCTTGCCAACCTTCATAATTCACTACATATTCTTCGCCTTGACTTATTGGTTTTTCATAATCTTTAGAATTCGCCAAACCTACCCCAGCGTAGAAAGTTCGGGCTTTAAATTTTTCAGCGTGATCTCTAATAGACTTCAAAAAGGCGCTATCATAGTCTTTGGGACTGTGGGGATATTCTATAGCTCTTACAATGACAAAATGAAGTTTCTTGTCTTTTAAAGCGACAAATTGAGGGTCTTTTTGAAACTCACTATTTATTCCCAAAAACTCATAGCCTTGCTCCTCCAGTTCCTTTCCAACAATATTCATTGCCAGATTATGTAATTCCTGATCGGTTAATTTTGCCATAGTACAAAAATAAAAAAAGCTGTCTAAAAAGTTTTGGTATTATCAAGCTGAACTTGATTCAGCTTTTAACATGTTTCAATAATCAACATCTTAGATCTTCGAATAAGTTTCGGAGCAGGCCCTGAAATAAACTATCATTGACGGATTTTATAAGTGATTGATTTCCTAAAAAATCAAGAACCTCGGGGCAAGCCCACGAGGTATGAATTGGAGAATACTTTTAAAAAATTGCGAGGCAAGCCTCGGGGAATTAAACCCTCTGGAGGGATTAAAATCACTAAACAGTCCCGGTAATGATAACATATCGAAAATAAAAAAGAGCCACGAATGCACGAATATTTTTAATTATTCGTGGCGAAAATTATTATGTGCTTTAAACCTAATCACATTAGATTACTTCAATAACGCCGTTTTTCAAAGTTTTTGAATGGGGTCTCAGGATGACAAATTTTAAAATTTTCCTTTAAATACTAACCTCCAAAATCATCAAATCTAATATTCTCAGGAGGCATTCCATAGTCTTCACCCATTTTTTGAACTGCTTTGTTCATTAAGGGTGGACCACAGAAATATAATTCTATATCTTCTGGTTCCTCGTGTTTACTCAAGTAATTATCTATAACTACCTGGTGTATAAAGCCAAGGAATCCGTCGCCATCATCTTCCAGGCTTTCTTTAACTTTCCAATTATCTTCTTCCATAGGTTCAGAAAGGGCCAGGTAGAATTTAAAGTTAGGAAAATCCCTTTCCAAGGCCCTAAAGTGTTCAGAGTAAAATACTTCCCTTTTTGAACGACCACCATACCAGTAAGTTACTTTTCTACCGGTTTGAAGGGTACGAAACAGGTGATAAAGATGCGAACGCATTGGCGCCATCCCTGCACCACCACCAACATAAAGCATTTCAGACTCACTGTGGTTGATAAAGAAATCTCCATAAGGTCCAGATATAATAACTTTATCTCCTTTTTTCTTGGAGAAAATATAAGAAGAAGCAATTCCGGGATTCACATCCATCCAACCGTCTATAGCCCTATCAAAAGGTGGGGTAGCCACCCGCACGTTTAGCATAACTTCACGACCTTCGGCAGGGTAGGAAGCCATAGAATAGGCCCGCTCTACGGTTTCAGGGTTTCTCATAACTAATGGTCTAAGTTTAAACTTTTCCCATTCGGCCTCAAACATATCTGGTTTATCGTGTTCCTCTGGGTGGGCAGTGATATCCATATCACTAAAACTCACCTCACATTTTGGAATTTCGATTTGAATATAGCCACCGGCTTTATAATCCATATCTTCAGGAACTTCTACAATAAATTCCTTAATAAACGAAGCTACGTTATAGTTGCTAGTTACGGTTGCTTCCCATTTTTTAATTCCGAAGACTTCTTCCGGAATAGTTATTTTCATATCCTGTTTCACCTTTACCTGGCACCCCAATCGCCATCCATCGGCGATTTCTTTACGGGTAAAGTGTGGCTCTTCTGTAGGAAGAATGGCACCGCCACCTTCTTTTACAATACATTTACATTGCACACAAGTACCACCTCCACCACAGGCAGAAGGTAAAAATAATTTATTCTCTCCTAGGGTTGAAAGCAGCGTTCCACCAGAACCAACTTCCATATCCTTTTCTCCGTTTACATTAATCGTAACCGGACCTGATGGCGCTAATTTGGCTTTTGCCGCCAGTAGTATGGCCACCAATAAAAGGATTAATGCTAAAAATACAACTACACTTGCTATAATAACTGTCATAATCTTTCTTTTGCGATTATAATTTAATTCCCATAAAACTCATAAAGCCTATAGCCATAAGTCCGGTGATAATAAAAGTAATTCCCAGGCCTTTTAATGGACCGGGTACATTGGAATAGGCAATTTTTTCACGAATGGCCGCAATAGCAATTATTGCTAAGAACCATCCAATACCACTACCAAAACCATAGGTTATAGCTTCTGTGATGTTACCAAAGTTCTTTTGTTGCATAAAGAGTGAGCCTCCAAGAATTGCACAGTTTACAGCAATAAGCGGTAAGAAAATACCTAAAGCCCCATACAATGCCGGTGCGAATTTCTCTACAATCATTTCCACTAGCTGCACCATAGCTGCGATTACCGCGATAAACATGATAAAACTAAGGAAACTAAGATCTACGTCCTTATAGCTTTCTCCTAACCATTGCAAAGCGCCGGGACGCAATAAATAAGTATCCAGCAAATAGTTAATAGGTACTGTAATGGCAAGTACAAAGATTACAGCAGCACCTAAACCAACAGCTGTTTTTACCGTTTTTGATACTGCCAGGTAGGAACACATTCCCAGGAAGTACGCAAAAATCATATTTTCTATGAAAATACTTCTAACAAATAAGTTTATTAAATCCATAATTTAATTTTAATTAAGCTGTGTGCTTTTAGTTCTCTTCTATAAGTTTACGGTTTCTGGAGCGTTGTACCCAGATAAGCAATCCTACCACTATTAACGCCATGGGCGAGAGTAGCATAAGTCCGTTATTTACATATCCAAACGCATATAACCCGGTAGAATCGGCCAAAGTAGCCCCTTGATGTCCAAGAACTTCAAAGCCAAATAATTTTCCAGATCCAAGCAGTTCCCGGAAAAAGGCTACAATAATCAAGATTAAACCATAACCGGCGGCATTACCAATTCCATCAAGAAAAGATTTGTAAACTCCGTTTCCTAAGGCGAAAGCCTCTAAGCGTCCCATCACGATACAGTTGGTAATAATCAAACCAATGAAGACCGAAAGTTGCTTACTCACATCGTAGGCATAGGCTTTTAGAATTTGGTCAACCAGCACCACCAAAGATGCTACAACTACCAGTTGTACTATAATCCTAATTCGGCTGGGAATAAGGTTACGCAACATAGATACAATCATATTACTAAATGCCATAACCGCCATAACCGCGACAGCCATTACCACAGCGGGTTCTAATTGAACTGTAATTGCCAACGCCGAGCAAATCCCTAAAACCTGCACGGTAATCGGGTTATCGTCGTCTAATGGATCTGTCAATAATTTTCTGTTGCCCCTTGAAAGGAAATGTTCTTTTTCTTCTGAATTAGATAAGAAAAGAATCATATCTTTCTTCTTGGCTTCTTTTTCTTCCTGAGTATTATTTTTATCTATAGCCATAATTACTGAATTGCGACTTTAATATCCGTTTGCTGTTTAAAATAAGGTAAGTAGCGTTTTAACCTTTCAGAAATCATATCGGAAACCCCGTCTCCGGTAATTGTAGCTCCCGAAATTGCATCTACCTTATTATCTTCCTTATCCGATGGATCTATATCTCCTTTTACTACAGAGACTCCAATTAGATTGCCATTACCATCAAAGATTTTTTCTTCTTCAAAGCTCTTCCTAAACCATTCTTTAGTGATTTCGGCACCAAGTCCAGGGGTTTCTGCAACGTGATCGAAAGTTGCTCCTTTTATAGTGTTCACATCGTCTTTTAAAGCAATATAACCGAAGATGGCATTCCAAAGACCATTACCTCTTAATGGAACAATATAATATTTCTTTCCTTCATAATCTGCCACATATAATGGGTAAACCTGATCTGCCACTGGTCTCTTTAATTCCTTAGCTAGATCTACCTGGAAAGCATTTACACCTTCTCTTACCTCACCATTTTCGTCAAGACTAAGTTCTTCCACAATATATTTATCGTAGAGCTTCTGGGCTCCTACCCTATCGGTCTCTACACCAATTGTAGCAAGGATACTTTGCATCTTTTCCTGGCGTACATTTTCTTTTTGAATAGGCTGCAATGAAGTAGCGGTAAAAGCCAATACAGAGGCCACCACCAACACCATAATAACAGCAAAAAGAAATGTATAGCCGTTAGTGTTTGTTTTATTTACTGATTTCTCTTCCATAACTAAACTGCTGTTTTCACTTGAGCTTTCGCACTATTAATTCTTTTCTTCCTACGTTTTATATTCGCTTGAATTACGTAGTGATCTATAATTGGAGCAAAGACATTCATCAATAAGATGGCTAGCATAATTCCTTCTGGATATGCCGGGTTAAACACCCTAATCATGACCGCCAGAAAACCGATAAGGAAACCATAAATCCATTTCCCCTTTAAGGTTTGTGAAGCCGAAACAGGATCGGTAGCCATAAAGACTATCCCAAAGGCTAAACCTCCAACAATAAGGTGTTGAAACCATGGGAAATTGGTCAAATTATTTCCTTCAATCCCCATTGCCGGCAAGGCATTAAATATTAAAGCCATTGCCGCCGCGCCCATAAAGCCACTTAATATTATACGCCAACTCCCTACTTTGGTAAGTATTAAAAATAATGCTCCTACTAAAACTAATAAAGTAGAAGTTTCTGCAACCGATCCCGGAATTACCCCATTGAACATATTCATGGCCGAGTAGCTTACATTTTCTCCTGAAGCCAAAGTACCGAGAATAGTTTCTCCAGAAATAGCATCTACATTACTGGCTTCACTTACCCATACCTTGTTTCCAGACATATAACTAGGATAAGCGAAAAAGGCAAAAGCTCTCGCCGTAAGTGCGGGGTTTAAAATATTCATTCCTGTTCCCCCAAATGCTTCTTTTCCTATTAAAACTGCGAACACTACAGATAGTGCCAACATCCAGAGCGGAAGATCTACAGGCATAATCATTGGGATGAGCAAGCCTGTTACCAGGTAGCCCTCATTTACTTCATGCCCTCTAAAGACGGCAAAAGCAAATTCAATTCCCAATCCAACCGCATACGAAACCACAATCATAGGAACAATTTTCAATGCTCCGTGACCAATGGCGTCCCAAAAAGTAAAATCGCCACCTAATTGTGAGAAATGTTGATACCCCTGGTTCCACATTCCAAAAATTAATGCTGGGATAAGCGCCATTACAACTGTAATCATTGTACGCTTTAAATCTACCCCATCACGAATATGAGCCCCTTTTTGCGTGGTATGATTGGGAGTAAATAAAAAAGTATCTATAGCATTTACAGCAGGCGAATACTTTTCGTACTTCTTACCTGGCGCAAAAGGTTCTTTTATTTTATCTAATTTTTGTCTAATCCATTCCATAATTCTACTGCTTTTTAACCAACTTCAGTAATCATTAAATCTAAACCTAAACGAATCACATCCTGAATTTCCATTTTGGAAGTATTTACATACTCTACCAAAGCGAAATCTTCAGGAGCTACTTCATAGATTCCCAGATTTTCCATTTTCTCTATATCCCCGGCCAAACAGGCTTTTATTAGTTGCATAGGATACACATCCATAGGCAAAACTTCTTCCATTTCGCCGGTAACCACAAGCGCTCTGTCCTCGCCGTTTAAGTTTGTGGTGGGTTTAAATTTTCTATTCGGAAACAACCAGGATAACGAAGTTCTTGAGTTAGAATGGATGTGGTTATAAGTAAACGGCAACCATCCAAAAATCCGGTATTGATTACCTTCAGGAATTAAAGTAACTTCATTCGAAAAGAAACCTACATATTGATCGTAAGCGACTTTAGTTCCGGTTAATACGTTTCCTGAAATTATTCGCACATCATCTCCTACCTTCTTGATCAAATCTGCAACCTCAGTTCCAATTTTAGTTGAAAAATACTTTCGGTTAGTAGCTTCACTACCGGTAACCGCAATAGTTTTATCGGCAATATAATTCCCGGTAAGAAATAGGTTTCCTATTATAGTGACATCTTCCGGATTTACCGTCCAAATTATATCGCCCTGATTAATTGGGTCTATTTTATGAATTTGAATCCCAACATTCCCTGCGGGATGCGGTCCTTTTACGTGATGAAGTTCTACACCTTTTATATCTTTTAAATATTGGGCAGAAGAAGCATCTACACCCAGGTGGACTTTCCCCGGAGTTAATTTTTTAAGGGCATTAATACCTTCCTGAAAAGAAGCTTGCTTTTCTTTGAGCACAAAACCCCAATCTGGAGCCAGTGG
>Ga0209414_1000657_pt1 | contig 16777 bp, 46 predicted proteins | sample LakVidmifraction_4_FD_181154 | JGI IMG/M metagenome (GOLD analysis project Ga0209414, IMG submission 181154) | Hypersaline microbial communities from Lake Vida, Antarctica - Brine Hole Two &gt;0.2 micron (SPAdes) (version 2) | ecosystem: Environmental > Aquatic > Non-marine Saline and Alkaline >... | reverse complement strand
AGGGTTTGTTATGTTCATCAAACCATTATACCAAAGATCTGAAAAATTATAAATACTCAATCATCTTTGCCAATAAAACTTTATTATCATATAACTGACCTAAGACTTTATTGCATCTTGAGCATAATAAACCCCTAACACATTTTCCACAAGATTCAGGTCCAGAGCAACACGAATGATCATGATCTATGGATAAACGTTTATTGTACTTTTCTGCTTCCCCGCAAATTTTACAAACCCCATTTTGAGATTTTTCTAAATCTACATAATCATTTCTTGTTAAACCATATCTTTTAAGGTTTCCAAGATGACCAATTAAAAGTTGACATGTTCTACAATAAGTGTTTTTAGACCAGAAATGACTACTATCTAGGTATTTTTCACACTTACGACAATGTATTTTTGTACCCTGCATCTTTCTAGGCATAACACGTTTAGGATCATCTTCTTTTAGGTCATACTCTCTTACGCATAGTTTACAAAAATGTTTATATCCATCAGGTGATTTTGCAAATTTATGAAATTCTGAAAATATTTTTATTTCCTTGCATTTAGTGCATTGTTTAGAATCTGCAAATACAATTGGATGCTCGTGTTGTTTTCTCATACCTTTATTATATCATAATTTCAGATTATATTCAGATTTTATTATTTAAACTTCCTGAATATGTTGTTCAGTTGTATGATGCATGAATTGAAAAAATAAAATAAATAATATTAGTGCGACCACAACAAGGGTTGCCCTATCTAGGCAACACCCTGCAGATATCCGTTAATGCCTAAGAGATCGCAAGTAACTCTAACTCTCTCGCTTTTGTGTAGTGTAGATTTATATAACTCTATAAAGTCTAAAACCTCTTCTTTAGTCATCAAATTAATATCTCTAGTGTTACCTTGCATAGATGTTAATGTTACTTTCATTTGTTACCCTCCAAAAATTAGTGTGATTAGTATTGCTGTGATAAAAGATATTCCTGCTAGTATGTCAGTAGTCATTTACTTACCTAACTTCTTTAGTGAAGCGTAACGCTTAGCGATAACCATAGCCTTATCAAAACCATACTTGCTATTTAGCATTTGGCATTGTCTAATGGATAGAGCCTCTTTAGGTAGAGGGTTATTTATAGATAGAGAAGCAGCACCAAACTCTTCTGCTATTTCATTGTATATAGTGTTCATTTAATGAACCTTTCGTTAATGTGATAAACCTTGTGTCTATCTCTTTGCTTGACCTAGGTTATTTGCCTACTTAGTAGGGCTCACTAGGATTTGTATTTAATTGTATAGTAGAATACTACCATAGATACCCTGAAAAGTCAAGGCGACACGCCGTGTTTGCAGTGTGATCTTCGTCACATCGCTCCGGCAAATGTGACCTATATCACATCTTAATTTGAGCGTAAAAAACCAGTGTGACGCAGTTCACAAATCAAAATGTCCGTTTTGTTATAGTTACCAGCGAGTAGATGTCAGACCCCCCTGCTATAATACTTATATAAAGAAAATCAAGAAAGGTTCTTGATAAAGAAAGGTTAGGTCTAAAAATGACTAACACTATAAATACAATAAAGTGCGATACAACCTGTATCCACGACATCAATTTGCAAGGCGTAGGTTTTGCTAAAGTAAATAAAACTAAGTGGCATAAATGCCAAGTTTGCCAGAAATGGCAAGTGTTTAATTGGATAGTTCGGCACGAAATGCTCTGCAAGAGTGCTTCCGAATACTTAATAAAGAAAGGTGGTCTTAACTAATGACTACACAAATTAAAGAAATAACACTAGAAAATGTTAGCCCTAGTGAGGCTAATCGTATCGTCTGCGTATTCTGCTCAGACTATTCCTCAGAATATTTCTGCGTTAATTGTAATGAATACAAGGGTCTAATGACTCTTGGTGAGTGGCTTGCCTACACTGAAGAAAGTTGGGTATCATAATGGGATACATTGAAATCTTTCGCCTTGATGAACAAGGTGCTGGCTGGGTAGATTTATCCGAGGCTACCCCCTCAGAATTACTTGACTTGGAAATTGGATTGCTTCAGGAAGGAGTATTGTGATGAATGAAATACAAAACAGTTTTGCAAATGCAATTCAATTAGATCATCTTAGTTTAGAACAACTAAAAGAATTAGAAAAGATTTTAAATAAACTTAAATAAAAAATATTCCTAAGCAAGAATAAAAACTGCTTATTTTTTTTACCGGCAAATGTGACACATATCACACCTAAAACCACGCTCAATATCCTGATGTGTCCTACATCACATTTCAAAATGTCCGATTTAGTACCATTACTGGTCAGTAGATGTCAGACCCCCCTGGTATCCTTACAGTATAAGAAAAGTTAAAGTTTAACTTAAAGAAAGGTTATCAAATGATAACACTAGAAATAAATAAGTGCCTAGAGCACAACCCTATGAAATCCGCTATCTCAATGGTAGGAGATGACCAATTTACTTTCTGTCAAGATTGTGAACAAAATATTGAGCGTTGGTATAACGATACCGACTCCGATTGTCTACCTATGTGGACAGATTGGAAAGTGTCCAACTAATGTTTAGTCAATGCTTAAAATGTGGTTACATAGCAGACCCCCAAGATGTTTGGTGCATGGTTTGCACACCTAAGTTTTCACAGCGCATGGTGCGCGTTACAGAAAAGGGAGAAAAATAATGGAAGATTTCTATGATGAATTACTTAATGATTGCTATGGAGAAATTAAACTTGGCAATTTAGTTTTCTCTCCCGCTGAAATTATCAAACGTCTTGACCCTATCGCTTATCATCAAGGCTTGTTAGATTTTGAGGACACAATGCTTGAAAATGTAACAGAAGAAGAAAAGGAAAATGCATAATGGAAAACATACAACAGCAATTTTCAAATGCAATTCAAACAGATCATCTTACAGAAGAAGATGTGAAATTAATTTTAGAAATGTTTAAAGAAAACTAAAATAAATAAATTCCTAAGCAAGAATAAAAACTGCTTATTTTTTTTACCGGCAAATGTGATATAGATCACATCTAATACCCCACGCTCCAAATAGTGAGACTACTAGACAGTATACTAGACAGTACGAGTTTTTTGTGGTATTCTTACAGTATACAAAATAAAGATAGGTAAAGAAATCCTATCAACGAAAGGTGGTCACTATGACTACATTAACAACAATCAAATGCGTAAAGCATACACCTAATGAGAGTTCTATCTCATTCTATCAAGATACAGAATACACATTCTGCGAAGTTTGCGAAACTAACATTGAGCAATTTTGGATTTTTGATGATGAGGATAGACTTCCTTTTGCTACAGGTTGGCAGGTATCTAACTAATGACTAACTATGAAATCATTGAACAAATAAAAAATCTTTCTAAGGAATACTATGGTGACCATAACTATGCTGCACTATGGGGGATGAGTCAAGCACTATTGACTAACGAACAATTAGAAATTATTTTATCCGTAGTAAAATCAAATGAAAGTGAGAAAAAATAAATGGCTACTATGCTAAACCTTGACTCCGTATGCGGAGCAACATCATCATTCGTTGATGTCTATGACCACAACCTAAACCCTAACGGTTCAATCTGTTGTGATAATTGCAAATCTATTTTAATTTGTAGAAATGCTTGGAATTATTTATACAGAGGAGCAAAATAAATGACTAACTTTTTTGTAAGTGGTAATGCGTTGTTTTGGTTTTCTTTTATTTGTTTATTTATTTCTTTTTATTTATTTATAAAAGAATAAAAAATAAATTGCTTTGCATAGTTATGCAGGGACCGGCGCGGTCGGGTGTGTCGAATGTGTTTAAGATCACACAAAAACTTTCCCAATTTACGGCGTGTTGATTTGCTTTTATAAGATTTATCTGGTAAAATTCTCTTATACAATTAAATAAATAACTTAGTAGGTGTGATGTATCTCACACAGGCTGAGCGTCTCAAAGGTTGAGATTATCCCCCTAGAATTTGTTTTTTATGGGAAAAAATGCTAAAATAGATATATAAACTAAAGAAAGTGAGACAACTTATGTCTGCAAATATCTACACAATAAAAACCCTACTCGTAGGAAAAAAATACCACTCAAAAACCTTGCAAGGTGAAATTCTTTCTGCCATAATTCACCCAAAAGCGGTTTGGTATAAAGGTTGCGAGACTTATCTCGTAGAAATTGAACCCTATAGCGGTTTCAATACTTGGGGTCGCAAAACTTATCGCACAATCGCCGTAAAGGTTGGTGAGTAAATATGTACGCAATTAAACTAGAAACTTTCTCAGGTAGTATAAACACTATCAACCTTTCTACAAAAGGTCAGGTTGCAGAATTTATTTCTACCTACCCTACAAAATTGCCCGTAGGCATAGCAGTAAAAATATCTTGCGACTTGCTGGGTATTCGTGGAACACTAACAGGAAAGAAGGCTCTCTAATGACCATAACAACACTCAACACAACAAATTGGGTTTCATACCCTTTCACAGTAAACGGAATTAATTTTATTTCTAAAGTTAATCCTAAAAGTTCAATAGGTATTCAGGTAAGCCTTATTCCTGTTGAAATGTTTGACTCAATGAATAGAGACGCAGTTCTTGACATAATCGGCAACCCGTCTTTATTATCTGCCAATGAATTAAATTCTGAGTTAATTCGCGTTAACCATAGCGCAAGCGAAGCAATAATTGAATTGGCAGGTGAGTAATAATGATGACCAGAAAAGACTATGTAGCCACCGCAGAAATTCTAAATAAAAATGCTGATGAGTTAGGTTCTAACTTATTGGACACACTTGCAAATCAATTTATTGAAATGTTTGAAAATGATAACCCAAGATTTAATGCTGAAAGATTCTGGGAAGCGTGTTTCAAGGAGAGTGAGAGAGTGTGATTTTAGATACTGGAACACTAATTGGAATTTGTATTGCACTTACTGGTTCAATCATTGCTATGGTTTCATTTTATTTATTCAATGTACAACTACAAAAAGAAATTCATAGACTACAAATTGCGCTAAGAACTGAACGACTAAAGAAATAAAATAAAAAACCTAAGCAAGTTTTAAAACTGCTTCACAAAAATTTCCGGCGCGTCGTCCACAGGTTATCCACAGGGCTTTAAGATGTGATTAAAAACACACCTGAATTTTCCAGAAAATAGCGTGTTGGATTGGAAAATGTCAGAGATACCTGATAGGATTACAGAGTAATCAAAATGAAAGGAAGTGCCCCTTATGGGTAATTTAATGGAAGCAATAATAGAACAGGGATATGGTTGCAATATTTGCTATGCTCAGGAATATGCGATAAACTCAATACCCTCACGCCCCTCAACTATGTGTGCAGAACACTACCAAGATTGGTCAGCCGAAAAAAATATGGGAGAAAATTACTAATGGATATCTTTACTTGTTTAGACTGTAATGAAAATGAAGTAGATGTAACAGAACTACGCTGCTGGTCGTGCCAAATTGACCTTGACTTTGCAGGTGTGCTAGACTCAGAACTATCCCTTACCCTAGATTGGACAGAATAAAAATGGAATATACATACTCACTCACCACCTCCTATGACGGAGAACTATTTCACACAATGAAAGTTAGCGATATGCTAACTGCTGCTGAAGCGTGGGAAAAATGCGTAGACTTTGGGGACGCTAAGGAATACGCTACCTATAACTTGTCAGACCCTACTGGTAAGATGTACTCTAAGACTTTCTACCGCAACGGAAATGTGAGTATAAAATAATGGGAAGCATAACAGCAATAGGATTAGCAGACTCAGTCTTAGACTTAGAGACTCAGATTTTATATCACCTTAAGGGTAATCATTATCCACCTGTACCCTCAGAAATGGTAACGCCTTGCATAGAAGCGATTGACGCTGCATATGATGAGGACTTTGATAAAATGATTGATATGCCAATGGTAGGTGACTTTCAAATTCTCTATAAGGGAAATAAGTCTGCACCTGCGTGGGCAATTATTGAACAACACCACTTAGATTTCTGGTTACCTGAATATGATGACTAAACTAAAGTGTTGGTCGTGTGGCTCTGACATAGATGAAAGTTATGGCTATCACTTGGTTGATGGCTCCCCTACCTGTAACGATTGTGAGGACTAATAATGAGTAAAACACTACAAGAAAAGTTAGACGCTGTAGCCTTAGAATTAGAACCTGTATTGTGGGAACTACTAAATGAAATTGGAGAATAAAATGGCTGATACAATAAACACTATGGAATTAATACACGCAGATGATTTGTTCCCTGATCAACTAATGATCGGTGATTTAATTAAAATAGATAGTGACATAGCAGAAGTTATTTTTATTGAGTCAGATAGCGAAGGAAACTTTTATTCTGTTGAAACACAAAATGAGTTTGGTGAAAAGGAATTTACACAGTATAGTTATACTGATTTAATTTCGTTGTATGTTTTTATAAATGATGATGAAGAATAATTATTCATAACCCAGCATAAAAAATCCGGCGTGTCCGCTTTGTCCAGAATAGCCCTATTAAGTTAATTTGATATTTTTCCCAATTTGTGCTAGTATTAAGTATGAAAAAAACAGCAGAGGAATTACGTAGGCTTATGGAATTACGCAGGTCTAATGCCGCCACCCCTTTGCTTAATAAAAAACAATATAAACGCAAACCCAAGCACCCCAAAATGTCAGTGCCCCCTGATACAATTAAATAACACCACCAAGGAAAGCAGGTCATCGAATGACTAAACTACTACGCTCTAAAGATAGAAAGGTTACTAATGCCGTATCGCCTAATGGTAAGACTGCAACAATTGCTAACACCTTTGGGCTCCCCGCAGGAAAAGCATACTCATGCCCTGGAGCCACAAGCGTATGCGAAAGCGTATGCTACGCAGGAAAGTTAGAAAAGGTATTCCCTAGCGTAAAGAAAAATTTATTGCATAATTGGGAATTGTTACGCAATGCAGATACTGGAACTATGACTATCCTATTAGATGAGATGATAAATGATTTCAGAAAAGATTGTGAAAAGAAAAATGCAGAAATGCTATTTAGAATTCACTGGGATGGTGACTTCTTCAATGACACTTACACTTATGCTTGGAAGTCTATCATCCAAAATAATCCTGATATAAAATTCTGGGTATATACTCGTGTCAAGACTGCAGCCCTAATCTTAAACGGTATAGATAATCTTTCACTATACTATTCTACAGATAGCGAGAATAAGGCTATTGGTATTGATCTAAAAGTTAATAATGGAATTAACTTAGCCTACCTTGCCAAAAATTTCGCAATAGGCAAAGCAGATATGAAAGCAATGACTAACAAGCCTGCTGCAATGTGTCCTGAGAACCGTAAGCAGATACCTCTTATCTCGCAGAAGGGTAGTGCTTGTGTCTCGTGTAACTTGTGTATCAAGGGAAAAAATGATATACTATTCAGTGCAACCAAAAAATAAGGTAGGTCAATGGATAGCAAGATAGCCTTATTCATAATACTATGGCTATTTATGTTATTCTTGACACAATAGTCTTAAATGTCCAAATTGTCCAAATGTGATGTTTATCACACCAGTAAGCGTATCAAATAGTGAGATTTACAGGAGATAATTTGTATTTCTTAGATTTTTACGCTACACTTAATACATAAGGCAAAAACAACTACAAAGGAGAAACAAATGACAGTAGCAATCGCAACATACAAAGTAGGAGATACCTACACATCACAGAAGTCAAAGGTTACAGGAACAATTCTTGAAATCGCACCAACTAGCAAGGACACAGTTCGTGTTAAGTTAGATGTAAATGGCACTACACGCTGGACAACTTGGAAGGCATAATAGCCTAACTAGATTATTGCTGGGCAACAATTAAAACTGCTCACTAACCACTAAAGAAAGAAGCCCCAATGGAAACAGAAACAGGAGTCTTCACAACTGAGTTCTTGCTAAACAAGATCGCAGAAATGCAGGCAGATAAAAATGAACAAGACACACTTATCAAGCAATTAGCGTATACAAAAGAAAATCTATACAAATCAGTTAACGAATACTACACAAAAGAGCAATGGCTTCGTACTTACCTAACAGATAACTTCGATGAACTGGAACACCACGCACAAGCCATTGCAGATATTTTTGGAATTGCTCTTACAAAAGAAATCACGTACAGTGTTGTTATTAATGCAACAATTTCTGCAGAGGTGCCGATAGTGCGGCTTAACTCGCGAAGATATTTAGATTCAATGGAAGACTTTATTACTGGCAATCTAACTGTTGATTCTTACAATAGTGAAATTTCGGTAGATAACTTTGAAGTTGAATCAGTCAAGGAATCTTATTAATAAAATTTAGTAGGGGGCTACTAGTAAATCCTGGGCATGATTTTAAACTGCTCTTTATTTATTTAAAAATTCCGGCACGTCCAGGATCATTTGTCAAGTTAAGATTAAGTGAGATTAATCACATCCCCAAAATGTCCGATTTGCCCTATGTTTAATTATCCTGATTTGCATATGTCAGCCATAAGGTGTATGATTAGATTAACAACAAAAGAAAGAAGGAAAAAATGGCTCACGATATAGAAAATCAAAATGGCAAGGACTCATTCGCCTCATTCAGAGAACCTGCGTGGCACGGATTAGGAACTGTATTCACTGAGGAAAAATCAACTAGCGAAATGCTTGAGGCTGCTAACCTTAATGGTTGGAATGTTCGTTTAGAGGATATGCAGACACCTGCACACCTTACAAGCGACAAGAATTACCAATATGTATTGCGCACCAACCCTACCGATAAAACCCAGACAGATATTCTTGGTGTAGTCGGAGAGCGTTATCACACAATGCAAAATGAAGATTTATTTTCATTTGGTGATAATATCCTAGACGGTGGTGGTCGTTGGGAGACTGCTGGCTCTCTTAAAGGTGGTCGTGTAGTATTTGGCTCACTAGCCCTAGAGCGTGAAACCATTCTTGACCCTAATGGGGTTGCAGATATTGTCAAAACTTATTTACTAATCAACACTTCACATGACGGCTCAATAGCAATTCAAGCAAGCATTACACCTGTTCGTGTAGTGTGTGCTAATACTCTTAACCTTGCGCTAGGTCGCAAGAAAAATAAGGGTGTCAAGCAGTCTTTCAAGATACGCCACACTCAAACCGCTAATGGCAAAATCCAAATTGCTCGTGAGACTCTTGGTCTTGCTAATGCCTATATGGATGACTTTGATATTATGGCTAAGGCTATGATTGAAAAAGAAGTTACCGCTATTGACTTTAATAAAATCATTCTTGCTGCATATCCAAAACCTGAGAAGGACTCTAAAGGTGCAGTAAAGAAATGGGAAAATAAAATTGACCTTATCAACGACATCTACACAGGTGAGTTTAACGGAATGATTGCTGGTAGTGCGTGGGGAGCCCTTAACGCATTAACTGAACGCCTTGATTGGTATCGCTCTGCTCGTGGTGGTAACAATGAGTCTATCCTTGCAAGTGCAAGTGGATTTGACCCAGTAATAAATGCAGAAAAAAATAGATTGCTAGATGTTGTTCGCAACACTATGCAACTAGTATAAAAATAATTCCTGAGCATGAATTAAAACTGCTCACTTAGGTCTCATAGTGTAAAGGTTTGCACATAGCACTGTCACTGCTAAAGTGGGGGTTCAACTTCCCCCTGAGACCGCTTATTTAAATCCCATTGTTTAATAAAATTACAATTTGCACATAATGTTTGATAGCCATCTGGTAGCCCTTGCCCGCACCGGAAAAATGTGTATAAAAAGGACATTACGTATAGATAATATTTTTCCTAAACCCTATTACGGTGAACTTGCTTTTTTCCCAGTTTTTTGCTATACTTAATATATCCACTACGACTAAAGGAATACTATGCCTAATTGGGTGTTTAATGGATTAACTGTTGAGGGTTCTCCTTCTTCCGTCCAAAAGTTAAAAGAGCAGATGAACAAGCCTTATACTAGGGAAGATAACCAATGGAATCCTGATACGAATAAGCAGGAAGTAAGTATGACTACTTATTCTAATCCTGTATTTTCATTTTGGAATATCATTGCCCCGACCGACCTTGTTGAGTATATCAAGCAACCTGATTGGGTTAAAGATGAGAAGATAGAGCGGTCAGCCCTAAGTTGGTACACTTGGAACTTAAATAATTGGGGAGTTAAATGGGATGTAGCCGTACATGACGGAGATGAACACCCTGATACTGAATTAGAGGATGAACAAACCAATGGGGAGAATACTGTTCTCCTATACAGATTTAATACTGCATGGGGCACACCTGATAATGCTTTAATGTTATTATCTTCTCAGTTCCCCGACCTTTTGCTCACCAATGAGTTTGAGGAAGAACAGGGCTGGGGCGGAGAAACTGAGTATCTTCGTGGCAAAGCAACCCTAACAGGTGAATATAATTGGAAATGCCAAAACTGTGATTACATGGAAGCAGGTGAGCCACCATATTGTGAGGAATGTGAATCCTCTATTTGTCCTGAATGTTTATACTCATATGTACCCACGGAAGATTTGTGCGAAGAACACAACGGAAGCAAACGACCATGATAGCCACAGCGAAAGAATATACAGTTGATGGTTTGATTATGGATCTATACGAGGATAATTACTCACACTTTGATTTTATATTTAATATGAATGGTGGCGACTGCGACTGTATGCTGCATAGTACTATGAACATTCTTAAATCTTATAGTGACCAACATCACACCGCTACCGCTTGATTTCTTATACCCAAAGGAGTAGAATTATAATATGAGCGATTACAAAGACTATGCCGTAACTGTAAAATACGAAGGGGAGATATACATTTCTGCCCTTGACAAAGAGGAAGCATTGGAAATGGCTAAAGCCACAATGTTAGAAGAAACTAACTTCACTATGGAGAAGTGGTTAACTTACGAGGTAGAGGAACAAGAATCAACCCTATTAAACCTTGACGGTAACTATGCAACTATGGAAGGAAGTAACTAATGACAGTAGTAGGATATGAGCAGGTAGATGTGGACGACATGGTTGATAGTCTTGATCATGTATTAAAGGGATTGATTCATGAACCCTTTTTATATAACTCTGTGTGGAAGGCTAAAGATATGATTGAGGGTATGCAATCAGAGGGGATGTTTGAATGATAGAACTAATTGAATATATTAAACTACATATGCTTAGTTTAGAACAAGACTATGAAGAGTTCTATGATAAGTATAGGGATACTTTAGAATACAAGCATGAATTAATTAATGAAATCAAAGGGCAGATCATTGCTTCCCGCCACCTTTTGTCAGTGGCAGAGGGTATACTTATTAAAAACGAGGGGAACTAAAATGACAATGTATGACATTAAAGAAGCAAGGGATGAGTAATACAATGCCTAAGTGTTTAGATTGTGGTAATGACACTAAGTTTTGGTATTTAGAGGTTTCCCATAAGTTAGGTATATATGACTCTAAGGGTGAACTTGAGGATGTGGAGGATGACTATTATGATGATGTAGAAACATCCTCTGGTTCCTGCGGAAAATGTGAGTCAAAGAATATTGAGGGGAAACTATAATGCATGCACTACACTACTGGGCTGTTGAAGCAGAAGACCGTGAAGAAGCCTTTGGCATAGTTGATACACAACTAGATGATGACGGTTCTAACCAAGTTGACTGGTCTGACTGGCACGTTGTAGGTGGAGGACGTTGGAATCCTGAAGGAGATAGTTATACTGCTAATGATTCCCAGATTATCTCATATGCTGAAACACCTGAGAAGTTTATGGAAACTATTAAGACTATTAGACAATGGCGAACAGATGAGATGAACCGTTGTCTATCAGAGATTAAGACTGACAAGTTAGTTAGTGATATGGGTGACTACATTTCTCAATTAGGTATCCCAAACCCTGAGCAAAGGTTTAATATGAACAACTACTATATTAAGAACTCTGTTGAGTTATTGACAGATAACTACTCACCTAATAGTTCATTCTATGACCTGACTGAGCATACCGCTCATCTTGGATACCTCTTAGAGCGACTTGACAATGCAGCCACATCTGCGATACAATATTTAGTACCAATTGATTTTCACTTTTAAGGAGAACCCAAATGAAATTAGATAACTTAATACTAGCAGGACAAATCGGAATAGATAGCGGTCAAGCAATGGTAGGCGACCCTTGTTATCTTGATGAGTGGGATACTAACAAAAATGATGAGTGGGAACTAACTGATAAGGTTGGTAATTACTCTTATCAGGGAGCCTGTGCAACTACTCTCGCTAACTCCTATGGTCAATTAGGAGCAGGCTCAGCGGTTGTCTTTAGCACAGGCTATGGTGACGGACTCTATCCTGTCTATGTCCAGATGAACGAGGACGGCAGAGTATCAAAGGTTGTTATTGACTTTGACGGTGAAATTGATGAATATGAGTGATATCTATCTAGATCAATGCCTGGCAAAAGCGCAAGCGCTGCTATGGGGAGGATCAGAAACAGAGAACATCGAGGCACACAACATCATCGCTAAACTAATCGCAGATAGGGCACAAATACAGAATTGGACATAGAGTACTTTATTTGATATCATTGAAGTAAACCCAACTACCGAAAGGACTCCATAATGGGAGAACGTACTAATTTCGTAATCAAGACCACTGAAGACCCTAAGCAAAATATTAACCTATATTCACATTGGGGTGGGGCTTCAGGTGTAATTGACCTAGCAGTAGGTCTACAAAAAGCAATGGCACGTATGGGGGACACATCCTATTTTGTTCGTATTCTTATCAATGCTCTGCAGCATGACCATGACTCAGAAACAGGATATGGTATTTATGTGGGGGAAGTAACTCATGAAGAATCACATGATTATAAAGAAGTTGACTTAATTAATAACACTGTCACTGTTGGTGACATTATCAAACCAATTGATAAGTTTATTGCTTATCACCTAGACATCGTATTAACTAACTAAGGATAAATAACATGGCAGCAAAGAAAAATAAACTTAAAACAATTCCGTATCTAGAGACTTGGGACACACGCTATGGTAAATCTCAGCGTATCGTCTATCGAAAGGGTGGGAAGTTCGTAGATAATACATCTCTGACTGCCCTTAAGCGTGGGGAAAGGGTCATCTCCCGCTAACGAATAAGGGGGGGCGCAGACTGTGGTGGGTTGCGCTCTCCCTATTTTTTTGATATAATGTATTGAGAGGAGTTTGTATGTATCGCATTAGTAAGGCAGTTATTACCAGCAAAGAGGAAAAGTCTGCTATAGCCATTGGTAAAATACTTTCTGACTTTCATCTTGATTTAGAGAAGGTTGGTTATTACTTGGCAAGAGCGACACCTTATCTCGTTTATCGCAGGGCACTTGAAGTATTAGAGTCAGCACAATTCCAACAAGATACAGTAGAACAGAAACGGATAGAGTATAACTATGACAGACTTTTCTAACATTTGTGAAATCTTAGGAAGCCTTTACGCTAACTATAAAGAAGATAAAGACTTTACAGATTTCATCGAGTTCAATGACCTAGGTTTGCCATTGGCTTACTTCGTTTCAGAAAACCTATGTGAGCCATCTGTTGATGGTTCTCGTTACATTACTGAAACCTGGAATTTATTTTTAGCAAGTCTAAAGATTGAGGATGAAGGGTTTGACAGTTTGGAAGAACTGTTCTCAATTGCTGAGGAAAGAAATAACAGCGACTAATTCTTGAGGGTTGCATCTGCCGCTGTATGCGGCGGCTGCGCCGTACTTTCTGGCACCAGAGAACTTTTTTGTACGTGCATGGCACCCAGTCCTTATCCATCCTCACCGCCCTCCCCATCTTGGAGCAATAGTAGCATTATTACAAGTTAAGACCAATAACTTGGAATACTCGTGAGTTATTGCAAATTATTGAGCGTGAGCAGGTGCCGGAATCTATTTCCCAAACCTTAAAACCTTATTACGATCCAAACCTTATTTTCCCTAAAACTTGATTACGATAAAGCAATAATTTTCCAGATTCATGGATGAAAAAAACATTAAGAACCTATAGGAATTTTTCCATATTCATAGACAAACCTTTATATCATACAAACCCTTATACCTTATATAGGGTTTAGTACTGTATGGTAAGGTTTGTTAATCTTTTGATCCCCCGCCCCAGGGCAGACTCATAATACTATTAGACATTACGATCCCAGGGAATTTAGCGGGGGATAAATGTACCCTAAACCTCCCCTATATATAACAAACCTTTTATCCTGGTTTTCTATATATTATCAAACCTTTATAGATTTATTTGCAGATTTTGCTGTGGTTTTCTAGGATTTTTGTAGGGTTTTTTAGGCTATAAAGGTTTGACAAATAGAGGTTTGTGAGGTATAATCCGCTATGTGGATATGAGGTTTGAAGGTTTGGGGGTGGGAGGTTTGGCGCCAGAAAAGATTACGACGCCCTTCTAAAAGTGCTCAATAACCCACTATCCTCCACTTTCCTCCATTTTAACCCAATCTAAAAAATATCAGTAAGATCTACCTGTGGATAAACCTGTGGATAACTATATCAAACCATCATAAACCTGTGGATAACTATATCAAACCACCATACCAACCTGTGGATAACTATATCAAACCATCATAAACCTGTGCATATCTTGCATAAGACACAAGTCATATCTTGCATAAGACGCATATAAAAAACGGTACAGTCTTTGCCTTATCTAATATAAAAACCTAACATAAGTAGTGTTAGATTTTAGGCTATTTAATATAAAAACTTAACACAAGGAGTATTAGATTTTCGGAACGATCTTGCCGAAATTGATAAAACCAGGCTATTTTTGTGCAATAACTACTTAAATCGGTAAGACCTTGCCTATATCTTAGCGTAAGCATAACTGTAAAAAAATCAGGGGACCATCTCTGGCTATCTGGCATATAAACAAGGTTATTGTATATAGGGGTAAAGTTGCTATCTTTTTCTCCCCTGAAAATTCTGAAAGGCATATGCCTGTAAAGCCTTAAACGTAAATTGGGACAATATGACCAAAACTTACTAAAATAACATAAAAAACAAAAATAAACAACAAGTCCCTAACTGTGTCTATGTTGGCAAGGTTACTAAATCTATTTGGGATGGATCTGCCTTCACAAAATAACATTTGACATTCCCGTCAATCTTTGATATGATGGGTATATGAAACTATCAAATGAAGATCTACAGACAAAGGCAACAGTACTTAACGCACTCATCAACTATGAATCTATTTTTGGTTCAGATGAGGAAATGACTAAGGCTATTGACAAACTATCTACACAACTATGCAAAGAAGTAAATGGCTTAACGCTATGACTAATGAAGAACTCTCAAAGGCTTTAAACCAAGAATCTTATCGTGTTTGGGATATGGCAAAGGTTATAAAAAACCAAGACTACCATGATGGTGTAGTTAAGGGTATTAAGATGGCTGCTAAGTATGTGGCTAAGTTAGATACTAACCAATAGTGACCGTGTAGGTCAGGGGAAGGTTTGTAACTCTTCTATACCGCCGACTTTAATACTCTATTTTTCGCCTTGATTTAACTGCCTAAACCAGGTATACTAGATACATAAACTATTGGAGTAAAATGGCTAGAGTTGTTGTTTGTCCAGAGTGTGGTAGGGAAATTGATGTAAGATCTGGCTTTGCCCACTTTACCCTGCAAAACCATATAAACAAGGAACATAAATGAAAGAGCCAAAGATTATGAAAATGGACTGGAAGTCCTTGGGATATGAAAGGGAGTATAAAGATGGGAAACTTAGATGGGTTCCTGGGATCGTCAAAGAAGATTCAAAAGACAAAGATAGTTCCTCTTAGATGGTTTGCCAATGGCATATCTAGTATTGGCAGTACTTGTTTAGTAAAGGCTGCTTATTTAGATGAAGATGGTGATTATAGATTTAAGTACCGCTTTTATTCCAAAGTTTGGAAGGTTGCTAACTTCTTCTACTCTCGATGGGGAACCTATTACGAATTAGACAGGGCTGCATGGAAAGAAGAACTTGCAGGTAAGGGTTGGGATGATTACGATTCAGATGGTCATGCTTATTGGGAAGATTTTTGGAATGAAGATCCATTAACTGGAGATGCTTGGAGAATTAAAGAAAAAGATATTTTTGAGACACAGGTAGACTTTGAATGACACACGAATGTGATTTTCAATTAGACCTTGATGGACAAGTTACTTGTGCGATCTGTGGTTGCATGGATGATGAAATGGAGAACAAATGACAGAGATGACTAGCGTTGGTACAGACACACTTGATTGCTTATGTGAGCCATGTCTTGAGGAATATGAGCATCATGGACACTCCTAAGACATGTAAGGTGTGTAGTCCAGAACATAAGACTGGCTGCCAGTTAGCACATGCTGTATGCCCCTACAGGGATGTAGATACCCTTGATTTAGTAGAATAGGTAGAGTCTTTAGATGAATAGTATTGAATTGGTCAGGGGAGTTTTAAATACCATGCGAGTTGAGGGTTCCCCATTGACAACAGAGGCTGAGTTTGATATGATGGAACAAGCAGTTCGTGAACAGATAGCACAAGACATAATAAATGAATACGATGGCGATGATCAACAATACTGGCTTACTGATATATTAAAACGCTGTGTTGAAATTGCGAAGGGTGAGGTGAGGGAATGAGTGATAAAAGAATAGATGTAACTCTTCATCAAGGATCATTTCTTGACAAACTAAATCCAGATTGGATTG
>Ga0209414_1000656_pt1 | contig 16781 bp, 9 predicted proteins | sample LakVidmifraction_4_FD_181154 | JGI IMG/M metagenome (GOLD analysis project Ga0209414, IMG submission 181154) | Hypersaline microbial communities from Lake Vida, Antarctica - Brine Hole Two &gt;0.2 micron (SPAdes) (version 2) | ecosystem: Environmental > Aquatic > Non-marine Saline and Alkaline >... | reverse complement strand
GGCACCTTGGCGATGACTTCTTGAGTTGCCGGATCAGTGATATCAAGCCATTCATTGGTGGCTGATTTGGTGAATTGACCATTGATGAGTTGCTGGACGTGATGCATAAGATATCCTTATCTTGTCTAGAAGATTGCCGCTATTTACTTAGTTATCAGTATCTAAACCAAGCTTAGCGATGTATTTATTTAAAATGATTTATTTCGTATCGTTATTGACTATAACAATAAAACAATTTTAGGGTCAAGCGCTTTCTTAAAGTTTTCGTACGGGAAGTCTTTTTTCAACAACAATGCTATTGTTACTATCGTGGCTGGTAGAGATCTATACAACCTTTGGGACTGCCGTACAGTAAGCAAATAGATTTTTATCAATTATCATCTGACCTATTTAAAGTGAATTATAGACAGTTAAGTTTTAGCATATAAAAAGCCCATGGAGTTCCATGAGCTTAGAGATGAAATATGAGTGACGGACATTTGTAATTTTTATCACTAATTAATTTCTCATAGTCTTTCGGAGACTGTAAAACCTGACATACTAGTAAATTGAGTAAAGTCTGAATAACCGTCTAACCGATTAGAATTAATTTAAAAAGTTAACATAGATATTAGGGTCTGTTGAACATTAAAATGATCCAAACATAGTTCCTAAGGTAATCACTGCAATTAGTGCTATCAACGGCACAAAAACAGCAGTAACAAAAATATCTTTGTAAGACTCTTTATGAGTTAGTCCACAAATAGCCAGCATTGTTAGTATTGCTCCGTTATGGGGTAATGAATCCAGACCACCTGAAGCCAAAGATGCAACACGATGCATCAATTCAGGATCGATATTATATTGTACTGCCAGTTGCATATATTTTTCGCCCATAATTTCTAGAGCAATACCCAACCCACCAGAAGCCGATCCTGTAATACCTGCTAGAACGTTAATCATGATTGCTTCTGATATCAATGGATTGCCTGGTGCAAACCCCATAAGGTACTGTTTGATAATGGCAAAACCAGCAAGAGTGGCAATAACAGACCCATAACCCACCTCTGATGCCGTATTAAAAATCGGCAGTAGAGATCCCATAGCGCCTTTGTTTAAACTTTCTGTCACACTGCCTATTCTTTTAAAGTTTAATACAATGACAAAAATACAGGCTAAGAACAACGACAAAATTATAGCCCAAATACCAATAACAGAGTTTAGCTCTACCCCTCCAAACTGCTTATCAGCTAAATAACTGTTATTCCATAAAGGTATTATCATTTTCGAAAAGAGATAGTTACCTGCTATAACGATAACAATGGGTAATAGTGCTAGCCAAAAACTAGGTATATCTATACCTGAATGAGGTTCCTTTTCATTCAATGTATGATTTCCATATCCTTCATTGTTAACACGGGCAATACGAAGTTGGCGACTCATCCATAACATACCGCCCCCTAGCATAATTATTGCTGCAATAACACCTAATCCAGGAGCTGCGAATGCATCAGTCCCAAAATAAGGCATCGGTATAACATTATGAATGGCGGGAGAGCCTGGTAATGCGGTCATTGTTAGTGTTAAGGCACCAATACAAATTGCACCAGGTATCAGTCTTTTAGGAATATTGACGTGCCGGAACAAAGTGGCAGCAATAGGATATATGGCGAAAGTAACCACAAAAGCAGATACCCCGCCATAAGTAAGAATAGCGCAGGCCAATACTACCGATAGCATGGCATGCTTGTCCCCTAATTTTGTCACTAGGGTTTTAGCAATGGCATAAGCATAGCCTGAGTCTTGCATCAGCTTGCCAAAAATGGCTCCGAGTAAAAACAAGGGGAAATACTTAACCGCAAAACTGCCCATCCCCTTCATAAATATTTGGGTATACATCCCCATGCTTTGACTGCCGACACCGCTTAAAACAACGGCTAGAATAGCAAGGATGGGAGCCAGTATTAGAACACTCACCCCTCGATATGCAAAATACATCAGCAGTACCAAAGATAATACAATGGCAAAAATATCCATAACGCCAACTCTTTTTAATAACTTTTTCAACTGAAACGGACAAGCCGTAGAAATATACTAAATAAAATGAATGGTTCTATTAGCAAATAGAACCTAGACCGTTGATTATTTAATAATCTTTCATAGACTGCTTGACCGCATCAATCGCGGTTGGATTATCAAGAGTTGACATATCACCTGTCGCCTTGCCTTCTGCCAAGGCGCGAATAGCACGGCGTAGGATTTTACCGGAACGAGTCTTTGGTACTGATTGCGGGAAATAAACCGCTGCTGGACGCGCAATACCGCCAAGAGACTTAACCACTGCGCCAATAATCTGCTGCTCAAGGCGAAAGCGACTTTCGGTCGTTGCCACTTGTTCATGATCTCTGAGTACACAAAACGCGATGGGTAACTCGCCTTTGAGTTCATCATGAATACCCACAACCGCGCACTCTGCCATTTCTGGATGGGTACTAATCGCCTCCTCAATCTCTTGGGTGCCAAGCCGATGACCGGCGACATTGATAACATCGTCAGTGCGACCTAAAATATAAAAATAGCCATCCTCATCAGTCACCGCATAGTCTGAAGTTGAGTATTCATTACCATCAGATAAGCTAAAGTAGCTGCTGATAAAGCGCTCATCATTACGCCAAACGGTGGTTAAGCAGCCTGGTGGTAACGGTGCACTAATGGCCAGTAAGCCTTTTTCGCCCGCAGCGCAACGCTCACCAGTTTCCTCATTAATAACATGTGCATCATAGCCATACATCGGATAACCAGGCGAACCTTGTTTGTGCGGTTTATGGTTAAACTTCGGCGTATTACTTAAGATTGGCCAGCCCGATTCGGTTTGCCAATAATGGTCCAAAATTGGCACGCCCAGATGCTTTTTTAACCAATCTGCTGTGGACTGATCAAGGGGCTCGCCAGCTAAAAAGAAGGACTTGAGACTGGAGACATCGTAGCGCGTCATCCAGGTCTCATCTTGCTTTTTGAGCATGCGCACGCCAGTGGGGGCGGTAAATAAGATATTGACCTTATTGGCTTCAACGATGCGCCACCAGATACCCGGATTGGGACGATGCGGTAGCCCTTCATACATGACGCTGGTCATACCTGCTAATAGCGGTGCATAAATAGTATAAGAGTGTCCGACTGCCCAGCCTATATCTGATATCGCCCAAAAGGTTTCGCCGGCCTTACCATCATAGATATAATCCATAGAGGCAGTCAGCGCCACGGCATGACCCCCTGTATCACGCTGTACCCCTTTTGGCGTACCAGTGGTGCCGGAGGTATAAAGTAAATACGATGGGGTATTAGACTCTAGCCACACCGGATCGACGATGGCATTGGCCTCGCAGCTAACACGGCGCTCAGTCGCATAGTCAACATCTAATGCCTGCGGTTTAAAAGGTAAAATACCGCGATCAACGACCAGCACATGTTCAGGCTTAACGGTTGCTTGCTCAATCCCTTGATCAACCAGACTTTTATAATTAATAACTTTACCACCGCGTAGACCAGCATCCACGGTGATGACCATTTTTGCCTCGGCATCATCCATACGTATCGCTAAATTATGGGCCGCAAAGCCGCCAAATACCACCGAATGGATGGCACCAATACGCGCACAAGCTAGCATGGCATAAGCCGCTTCCAAAATCATCGGCATATAAATGATGACTCGATCGCCTTGCCCGACACCGTGACGCTGAAGCACATCAGCAAAATAATTAACTTCTTTATATAGGTCGTTATAAGTCAGACGGCGCTTGGTATAGTCGGTATAAAACTCAACGTTATTGCCTAAATCGCTAAAGGCATCGATCACGGCTGGGTAGGTTTCCGTTAATTCTTGATTGATTTCTGAGGACAGCCAAATAAAAGCATCTTGCTCAGCGCGCTCAGGCAGATGGCGATCGACACAGTTATAGCAAAGATTGGTCTCACCGCCAACGAACCACTTAGCAAACGGCAAATTACTGTCATCAAGGATTTGCTCCGGCTCTTTATGCCAGTAGATACGCTTCGCTTGCTCTGCCCAGAACTGCTCGCGATCATTGATAGATGACTGATAAATATCAGCAAAGGTGGGCGTTTGCTTAGCGGTTACTGTATTTTCAGAGGTTTGATTAGAGACTTGATTGGTGGCTTGCTCGCTCATAGTGGCTATCCTTAGCGTAAACGAAATACAACGAAATGAAATATAGTGCAATACAACCTTGTTAAATGACATCGTAGCATTATTATAATGGAACTTTGGCTATCCATGCCAAAACTGGAAAAACCGATACGTTATGTATCGGTTTAAAATGTAGCAGAGCTAGCAATAAAGGTCAACTGTTAAGCATATAGAATATTGAGTGCTTACACTTCCGTTTGATTGGCATACATCTCGCGCATGACTTTTTTGTCGTGTTTGCCAACCGAGGTTTTAGGCAGTTCATCAACGAATTTGAACTGGCTGGGCACACCATACTTAGGAATAATGCCTTTACTGGCCGCTTGCTCAGCAATGGCTTTGATATCATCGGCGCTGGTATCTTGGCAATCAGGTTTGAGGACCACTAACGCTAGCGGACGCTCGCCCCACTGCTTATCACGAATACCAATCACTGCCACATCAGAGACTGACGGATGCAAAGATAAAATGGTCTCAATCTCTAACGATGATATCCACTCGCCGCCAGATTTAATCACGTCTTTGAGACGATCCGTAATTTTTATAGTGCCATCAGGTTGCATATAGGCAATATCTTGAGTGTGCATATAGCCATTTTCCCACAGCTCAGTACCAGCATCATCATTTTTGAGATAGCTTTGGGTTAACCACGGCGCGCGCAATACCAGCTCACCAGTGTGGTCTTTACCGGTAGCAACCGACTGATTGTCTTCGCCCCAAACTTGCGCATCGACCATTAGAACCGGCTTGCCAGTCATGCAACGGCGATTGATATCTTCTTCCTCGCTCATCTCAGGCTCATCGAGACTAAAGTCGGTCAAGCTAATCAGTGGCGCGGTCTCAGACATACCGTAGCCAGTATATACCTCAATCCCTTGTGCCAATGCCGATTTTGCTAAGCCTTCGGTCAGCCTTGAACCGCCAATAATCATTTTCAGCCCATTAAAGCTGGCATCACGGTCTTGCGCTTCTTTGAGCACCATCTGCAAAATTGTGGGTACGCAGTGAGTAATACTCACCTTTTCATTGATAATTAAGTCGAGCAAAGTATCAGGCGCATAGCGGCCCGGATACACTTGCTTCAAACCAGTCATGGTTGCAGTAAACGGGAAACCCCATGCATGTACATGGAACATCGGCGTCATAGGCATATACACGTCCCCATAACTGACGCCTTGCTTATTCGGTAACATACCAAGTGACGCCGCTTCCGCCATAGTATGGAGTACCAATTGGCGATGGCTAAAGAAAACGCCTTTAGGATCGCCGGTCGTACCTGAGGTATAAAAGGTCGTGGCAATGGTATTTTCATCGAAGTCAGGAAAATCAAAGGTATCATCAGAAGCTTCTAATAACGCCTCATACTCACCAACCACGCGGCTTTGGTTACTACCAAACACCCCTTCAACGGTCATACCGTTATCATCTAGCCAAATAATATGCTCAATACTAGAATTTTCAAACTGATAGTTCTTCACCAGCTCAGCAAACTCAGAGTTAAGCATTAGAACTTTAGGCTTCGCATGGTTGATGGTGTAAAGGACTTTTTCTGGTGACAGACGAATATTAACGGTTTGTAAAATATACTGCGACATCGGTACGGCAAAATAGGATTCTAAATAACGATGGCTATCCCAATCCATTACCGCGATCACATCACCCGCCGCAAGGTTCAAGCTTTCTAAAACATTGGCCAAGCGATTGATACGGGTAAACAGCTCAGCGTAAGTTAGGCGTTTTTTATCTGCATAAACAATTTCTTGGTCGAGCGATACCGTTTTGGCACGGTTTAATAATTGCTTGATAAGTAATGGGAATTCATAGGCGGACGGCGCACTGGGATAAGTGTTTGACATAGGTTAGACTTCCTTGTGAATGTTATAAAAGTAACATTATAAAAGTAACGTTATAAAAATATAGACAAGTAACTTTTGAGTCATTGTAATTGGTTTTAAGACTAACGGATTATTGTCATACAGACAAATATTTTTGATAACGTGCTTATGGATAGTAAGAAAAAACCAGTACCATGTAAAGCGTGCTTACGTAAGTGTAATAGGCCTACCCGTTCGATATCTAGCGTTTAACTGCTCGCTTTATTGTGCTATGTCAAAGCTGCTCTAAGTTGCGCGAGTTTTGGTTTTAATCATTCCAAAGCTTGCTATTAATAGCGCTAAGACTTGTACCAATAATAACAGCCATATCGTCAGCTTCCATTCTCCGCGGGCATAGGCCAATCCGCACAGCCATGCGCCCAAGGTACCGCCAGCGTAATAGCCCATGTAATATAAACCGGAGGCCAATGAGCGTCCTTTTTTGACATTGACTGCGATATAACTGATAGTCGCCGCTTGGGTAATAAATACACCTGTGGACATGATGGCAAGCCCAACAATGATACCCCATAGCGGCGTCACGAGTGTTAAGAGCACCCCCATCATCGAGACAATCACCGCTACCCGAACTGTCCGCGCAGCACCAAATCGGCGTAGCAGCGTGGTCGATAGTGGAGTGATGACAACCCCAATCAGATAAACTGCAAAGATATTGGCCAGTTGGCCAGTGCTCAGCTCGTATGGGGTCTTGGCAAGATGTAGATTAATAAAGGTAAAGCAGCCTACCAAGGAGAATAATACGCAGGCGCCAAGCAAGCAGGCAGTAACGACGTAACGGTTGGTCAAATGTTCGCCAAGCGTCTGTATGGCTGAGCGAAAGTTAGGATTGGCTTCAAAACAGCGCGATACCGGTAGCATTTTTCCCACCCACAACGCACTGATCAGCGTCATTGCTGCCATCACATAATAGCCCTGCCGCCAGCCAATGAGTTCATGTAAATGACCCAGTAAAAACCGCCCCATAAAGCCGCCAAACACTGAGCCTGAGACATAAAATGACATCAAATCGGTAACGGCGCGACCTTCGAACTCTTCGCCGATATAAGCAATGGTCACCACCGTAATACCGGGGACAGACAGTCCCTGCATGAACCGAAAAAACCCTAGCCAGCCCATACTTGGGCTTTGAGCAATTAAAGCGGTGGGTATCGCTAAGAACAGTAACGCCCCGACGATAAAGGACTTACGCCCCACCGCATCAGAGAGCATGCCTAAAAATGGTGACATAATTGCAATCGCCATCACTGTCGCCCCAACGATCATACCCGCTTGCACTTCAGTGGCAGAAAAATCCGTCATTAGTACGGGCAACACCGCTTGGATCGAATACACCTGTAAAAATGCAAACATGCCGATTAAGCCGATGGTTAATTTCAAAATCCATGAGGGCGAGTTGGACTGCAGGGATAAAGGCGATAAGGCAGAATCTTGAGTCTGGTTTATAGAGTTATTCACGAGGAGGCTGACTATTTTGGTTATGCCACAGCAGTTAGACGCAAGTTAGCTGGGCGTGGGTGATAGAAATAGAGCGATAAACGCCGACACTTATCATCATTTATATTCATGACAATAAGCTTGTTATGGTAGCACATTGAGTGGCAGGCTTAGGGCGCAAAGTGTGGTGTAAGTTTGATCGTTAAAAATAAAAACCCAACCTGTCACTACAGCAGTTGTCGTCGTGATAGACTCGACCCTTGTTTTTTATTGATTGGTTTCTTATACTGGTATTAGACGGTAATTTTATAGACATTAATTGGTTGTTGTTTTTGAGTCAAACATAATGGTTTGTCAGAAAAACATACCCATCACCTCATTATACAACATCAAGCGTATACGTTAGCGTTTGGTTATGGAGTCAACGTGGCAAAGCCTAGTAATCCTTATACCAACAATGCTTTTGACAGCTCAGACCTTAAAACAATCTTGCACTCAAAACGTGCCAATATCTACTACCTCTCCCATTGTCGCGTCATGCAAAAAGACGGTCGCGTGTTATACCTGACCGAAGATGACAAGGCCAATCTGTACTATAACATTCCTATCGCTAATACTACCTCAATACTGCTTGGCACAGGGACATCCATCACTCAAGCGGCGATGCGGTTGTTATCGCAAGCGGGAGTATTGGTCGGATTTTGCGGCGGTGGCGGTATGCCGTTATTTATGGGGGCTGAACGTGAAGTCTTTATTGAATGGATGACCCCGCAAAGCGAGTATCGTCCCACTGAATATATTCAAGGCTGGATGAGTTGGTGGTGGGATGATGAAAAACGCTTAACCGCTGCCAAACATTTACAACACGCTCGTCTCGCTTACTTACAAACGGTTTGGAGTAAAGATAGCGACTTAAAACAATGGGGCTTTGACAGCAGTATTGATGCGGTGCAAGCCCTACTTAAAGATAATATCCGTCAGATTGATCAACAGCAAGAAGTTATGCACTTGCTACAGCTTGAGGCACGACTTACCAAGAAGCTGTATAAGCTGGCCGCAAAGAATACTGGCTATGATGGCTTTACCCGTGAGCATGAGGGCATTGATAAGGCCAATGGCTTTCTCAATCATGGCAACTATTTGGCTTACGGCCTTGGAGCAACAACAGCGTGGACGTTGGGTATTCCGCATGGCTTTGCGGTGATGCATGGTAAGACTCGCCGAGGTGCATTGGTATTTGATATTGCCGATATCATCAAAGATGCGCTCGTGCTACCTCTCGCCTTCATCTGCGCTGCTGAGAACCTCAGTGAGCAGCAGTTCCGGCAAGAGTGTCTTAATATGTTTACTAAGCATAAAGCGCTGGATTATCAGTTTGAAGTCGTAAAACAGCTTGCTATGACTACTGAGTGGTGAGAACCGTATAAATTTTGATTTGACGGCAACTATTACCAAACGGATAAAGTAAAACTATGATTGTCACTTTTGTCTCGCAGTGTGAAAAGAAATCGCTTAGTCGTACGCGGCGTATCTTAGATACCTTTGCCAATCGCATTGGTAACAATGTATGGCAGACCGCGATTACAGAGGATGGGCTAAAAACGGTCAAGCAGCTGCTACGCAAGTCGGCTACCAAGTCTACGGCGGTGAGCTGTCATCGTAATAAATCACGCCAGTTGACTGAGCTGGTGTGGATAGTGGGCAATAAGCGTAGATTTAATGAAGTGGGCGTAGTGCCAGTGAATGTTACCGAAAGAGATATCAGTATTTATCAGGACAACAGTCACTGGCGTACATTACCTATAATGAAATATGCAGCTGCAATTGCAGGATTATTTCACGACTACGGTAAAGCCAATATATTATTCCAAAATAAATTAAATCCAAAATTGAAGACTGATTCGTTTGAACCTTATCGTCATGAATGGGTATCTCTGCGTTTGTTTGAAGCATTGATTGATAAGGATGACTCTGATCAAGCTTGGCTAGATAAGTTAATCAATGGCGATGAACTTAATTTGGATAACTTATATAAAGATGGTTTGTCTGAAGGGGGTAAGTTTACTAACCCACTTACCACCTTGCCGCCATTTGCCAAATTAGTAGCATGGCTTATTGTTTCTCACCATAAACTACCATCTTACCCAAAGTGGAAAATGAGCCTTGGAGATGAGCCAGATTTTAGCAAAATCGATCAATGGTTAGATGCTTTTAAGCCCTCTTGGAACTCTCCGAACTGTCAAGATACGGAACAAGAAAATCGTTTGGCAGACAATTGGAAAATAAACGACCATGGCTTACCTTATAGAAGCTTACAGTGGGTATCTTATGCCTGCTTGTTAGCAACGCAAGCAAAGCAGGCTTTGTTACCCCTACTAAAAAATACTACTGACTTTTTACAGGATGAATTATTCACTGCCCATTTAGCACGAATGGCTTTAATGCTTGCTGATCATCATGTTTCATCATTTAATATTACTGAAACTCATGAACAACTGAGACGGCGTGGCTGGCGAAGCGAACATTATCCGGTTTATGCCAATACTCGTTGGATAGATGAGAATACTAAGGATTATAAACAACAATTAGATGAGCATTTAATTGGGGTCGCCCATCATGCTGAACGCATTCTTAAAGCTTTACCTAAATTTAAATCTGAATTAAGAGGGTTGTCTGCTAATAGTTTTTTAGAAGACAAAGTTAGAACCACTCTTTCGCGCACAATAACAGGTGAGAATAGAAAACAGACGATTGAAAACTTATGCGAGAAATTTAGCTGGCAAGATGACGCCAAGAAGACTGCCGAGAAAGTGAGTAAAGATACTCTAAAAAATGGTTTTTTTGGTATCAACATGGCATCTACAGGCAGTGGTAAAACACTAGCAAATGCCAAAATTATGTATGCCTTAGGAAAAGCAACTGGGCAAGTTCGTTTTAATGTGGCGCTTGGACTGCGCACACTTACCCTACAAACAGGAAAGGAGTTTCAAGAAGCGCTTGATCTCTCAGATGATGACTTATCTATTACCGTAGGAGGAATTTCAGTAAAAGCGCTGTTTGAAAACCAGCAAAAAAGTGTAGAAGAAAAAAACAATAATGAACAGTTAGGAAGCCCTTCCGCTGATGATTATCTAAATCCTGATCTATATGTCAATTATACAGGAGCGCTTACGACCCATGCTCTCTCACCATGGACGAAGCGTAAACCTCTTACAGAAAATCTGCTACAGCCTCCTGTATTGGTATGCACTATTGATCACTTGGTTCCTGCAACCGAAGGTATTCGTGGTGGGCAACAAATTGCGCCCATGTTACGTCTACTCTCCAGTGACCTAATATTAGATGAACCTGACGATTTTGGCTTAACTGACCTGCCGGCATTGTGTCGTCTTATTCATTGGTCAGCGATGCTTGGCAGTCGTGTTGTACTATCCACTGCCACCATGCCACCAGCTCTAGTCTATGCTTGTTTTGAAGCATATAAGTCTGGCTGGCAAGCATTTGTAAAAGCCAACATTGATGATTGGAATGGTGCTATCCAATGTGCTTGGTTTGATGAAATGCAGCCTTCACTAGAATCACTCGAAATCAATATTGATGACTTCAAAAAGACTCACAATAGCTTTGTAAAAAAGCGCGTTGAACAGTTAGAAAAACTACCACCCAAACGACTGGGTAAAGTGGTTATTGTTAAAGAAGATTCTAATAAAATGCTCACTAACAATTCTGTTACTAATAATATATCCCAAACTATTTATAACAGTATTCATGAGTTACATACGAATCATTATTTAAGTAAAGACGATAAGACGATTTCTATCGGTCTGGTGCGCATGGCAAATATTGACCCTATCGTTGCTGTCGCAAAAAGCTTGCTGGATATGGACGCTCCTGCTGATACTTGTATCCATTACTGTGTTTATCACAGTCGCTACGCCTTGGCGATACGCTCTCACCTAGAAGAACAGTTAGATCATATTTTAAAGCGTAAAGATAATAAGCGTATTTGGGATTCAGATGACGGCTTAGGTAATATTATTAATAGTCATAAAGAAAAACACCATATTTTTGTGGTAATCGCCTCCCCTGTCGCAGAAGTTGGACGTGATCATGACTATGATTGGGCGATCATTGAACCATCTTCCATGCGCTCTATTATTCAAATTGCAGGTCGCGTATTACGCCATCGAGACATTCAGCCACAATCTCCCAATATATATGTGTTAAATAAGAACATTAAAGCATTGAGCCATAAAGAGGTTTGCTTTACACGACCTGGCTTTGAATCTAAACATGCCATCATAGAAGATGATAAGCTAATCAGCCATCTCACACTCAGCTCACACCAACTTAATGACTCTTTAACCGACAAATTAACCGACAAAAAGTTAAACAGCATTATGAGGGAAGGTGAAATAGACATTATCAGCGCCATACCCCGTATTTCACTATTCCCATTTGAACGTGTTCCTATAGAAAACTTATCTTCAAATCGTAACAAACCATCCAAACAGCATGTCCAGTATAAGCATCTAACCGCATTAGAGCACGTGGCACTATTTGAGACTTTATCACGAGGGGCGCAGCCCGCCAACGTATGGTGGTATAGCCATCCACATTGGTGCGGTGAAGTACAACGCCAACAGCGCTTTAGAAATTCAAAAAACGACATTAGTTATCGTCTGTATTTTGCTGACCAATATTCCAACATGACATTTAAATGCATGAACACTGATACGAGGCCACCTGAATTGGGTGAGCCACTTGATAAATTTATTCCTGACGAGTGGCAACCGAAAGGCCATAACAGCGAATTTTGGTTTGATTTAAACCCCTTAGATATTTATCAGCGGCGCTCAGACGATTTCAACCTGTCCCTTGATAAAATCAGCGTTCAATTTGGTGAGTTTCGCGTGACAAGATATGGTGATAAGCAAAGCACATTTTTTTATCATGACCATTTGGGTATATACAGCAAACGTTAAAGGAGAACCACATGATTGATGACAAGGAAAACGATTGGCAACCTCTAATTTTAGATTTTATAGAATATAAATTTGAGGCTGATTTAAGTAAGTTTGTAAAAGAAACCTTTAAAGATATGCAAAAATTGGCTGCAAAATCTAAGACAGTCTCAGAAGAGTTTGAATATTTCTTAGACAATCGTAAAAACAAAAAACCTGATGATGTCAGTGATAAGCTATTTTTGACCTCACGTATGGACGCTTTGTTTGATTATCTTGAACTATTCGATATTGTAGATAAGGTAAAACTAAAATCTGAATATCTCACGTTAGTCGATAAACTAAAAAATAAATATAAAACGAACACTTGGATTGAAGAGGCGTCAAATAATGCGGATAGCATTACTTTTGCCACCCATGTCGCCAAACTCACGCATTCCAAGATTGATAGCTCATCACTCAATGATGCAATCGATTCTAATAGACAAGACGTATTAACCACATCTTGCTTGGCTGAAATAATTGTGGATGGTGCGGTAGCAGGTAACCAATACGCGCCTATTTATCAGTTTTTATCATTAGAGCGTAACGGTATCACTCTAGCACAGGCGCTAGCGACAACATCAAATAGCATATTACAGGCATTTGCTAAGGATGACGCGCAGTTAGTCGAATGGAATCAACGGTTTAAACAAGTTACCCAATCGTCCACATTATCCACGCATTCCTTAGCCAAACAAGTCTATTTTCCTATTAACTCTGAAGACCACAAACAAACTCATTATCATTTATTGTGCCCTGTGGTTTCATCTTCGTTAGCGCAGCACTTATTCAATCATTTATTCCATGATGACAATAGATTGGTCAGAAAGCAGTATTTTGATAAAAAGTATCATTCAGATACTTTTTATGATTATCCGCAAAAGGCAGCTATTGCAGTTACTGCCAGCAACCATAGTAATGCTTCACAATTAAATGGTAGGCGTGGTGGCAAGCTTTATTTATTCGATGCTAAGCCACCAACGTGGCAAACCCAAATAAAACCACCTAATACTCAAAACAACATGTTTAATCATGATCCTTTAAACAATCTTTGCCGTGATAACTTCAAAGGCTTTCAAGCAATGTTTTTAGGGGCTGTTGAGGTATATCGTAAGCCTAATATTATGGCAGGCATTGAAAAATGGATACAGGCTATTGGTGACGATGTGTTGGCTTATGCCAGTTTGATACAACAATTACCAGCTGGTTGGTCAACAGACAGTAAGCTTGAAATCAATAGTATTGAACAGTGTTATTTTTTAGATTTTTATCGGCAAGATGATGTTTTTACCGTCAAACAGCGTAGTAATGACTGGCAAGCGGTGATTGCTCGTGATTTTGGTAGTTGGGTAAACAACAAGCTGGCTAACAATAGTAAGAACTTCACTCCACAAGCTGAACATCGCAAACTATGGCAAAGGTTATTTGCACAGCAGCTTCGTGATTATTTGGATATCCTCATTGTCGAAGAGAATGAACAACAAGGGGCAACTATATGAGCAATTTTTTATTAATCGACCACATTCAAGTTCAAGATGCTAATACGATAGCCGGTTTCACTTGGGGTTTTCCTGCTATTACACATTTTTTGGGATTTGTACATCTGTTGCAGCGCAAAATATATAAGCACGCTGACTTTAAAGATATTACGCTTGGTGGGTGTGCGGTCATCGCTCATGATCAACAAACAAGTACCTATCATAGTAGCGGCTCCACGATTGCATTCACCCAGTCTCGTAATCCACCCTATCTTGCCTCACATGCCAAAGACTCACCACCGCCTATTATCGAAGAAGGCAAGATGTCGATGACCGTTTCTATACTCATCGAAGTTGAAGAGTCGGTTGGACAGTATGGGCAGGTATTTATTGATTGGGTTAAGCAGCAGAGTTATCTACAACGACTGGCAGGCGGCAGTATTTTTAATATTGCAGGCGCAACTGGGTTTTCTATTAAATCAGACGATAATATTTCGCTAAAAGCGTTACAACGTAAGTTATTGCCAGGCTTTGCGCTCATCAATCGCTCTGACTTATTAGATAAGCACTTTGACACTATGCAGGCTAATGATTCGTCTACCGAGATATTTGATGCTTGGATAGACTTTGTTGCTCTCAAACGGCAAGCTCGTCCAGCCTATGATTTAATTGACCATCATTTAACAAGCTTGATTAAAGACCAAGGTGATAAGCACATAATATTATTTGAAGAATGGCAAAAACATTTAAAACGAAGCTATAACTCTAAAGATATATCTCAAAAGCTCTCGGATTATTTTAATAATTTAGTAGTAGATAAAGCTAATAAAAGCTTAATCAATCAATGGCAACAATATATTGAGCCTACTGATCGGACACCAGCAAAATGGGAGTATGAACCTAAACCTGCTCGTGGATACCTAGTGCCCATTGTATGCGGTTATAAGGCGATTTCTGAAGTATTAAATAACGATGAGGTGACAGGTACCAGAGATAGTGAGACTGACGTCTGCTTTGTAGAAGCGGTTCATAGTATTGGCGAGTGGCAAAGCGTGCATCGCTGGAAAAACTTAGACGCTATTTATGATGCATTATGGCAATACAATTACTCGCCAGACTGGTATTTATGCAGTCACAAACACATCTTTGAGACTTCTGAAAACGAAATATCGTACGAGATTGAAGACTTACTGATGCAAGATCCAAGTTCATTTTAATTTGATATCTTTCCACAACGAGGAGCAACACTATGAGCAAAATAACCCTACCTACTATGCTAGCTTTTGAACGCAAACTCGAAAACTCTGATGCTTTAATGTTTTCAGGCAATTGGGACGACCAGAAAGATAACGAAAAATGGAATCCTATTGCCATTATTCCACGTTCAAATCGCTCAACCCAAAGTGCTCAAGGCATCGCTGATGCCAAAAAAATAATGCCAAACCCTGTTGCAGCCAGTAACGATGATGCTAACTTACCCTTAGAGCATGACACTTTAAAAGTTAGCTTTACGCTACGAATTATTGGTAATTTAGGCTTGCCTTTTGCTTGTAATAGTCCTGATTTTGAAACTGCCATTACAGCGAAAGTAGATGCCTTTAAAGATACGACTATGGTGGACGAGCTTGCGAAACGTTACGCCTACAATATCGCAAGCGGGCGATTTTTATGGCGTAATCGTGTGGGTGCAGAAGACATAACCGTTGTGGCCAAAATCAACGGTGATGACGACGCATTAGAATTTGACGCTTATGATTATAGTTTGAACAGCTTTGAGCAAACAGACGATAAAGTAAAAAAATTAGCTGATGCCATCAAAAAAGGCTTAAGCAATAATACCTTTGTTTTGATTACAGTCAATGCTTTTGTAAAACTTGGTGACGGACAGCACGTATTTCCTTCTCAAGAGATGAATATGGGTGAAAAGCGCAAGGTTTTATTTAAGATAAAAGACCAAGCTGCCATGCATAATGTCAAGGTTGGCAACGCTCTTCGTACTGTGGATGACTGGTATACAGAAGATGCTCAATTTCCAATTGCAGCTGAACCTTATGGTGCGGTAACCCAGCGTGGACAAGCCTATCGTAAGAGTAAAAATGACTTGTATACTTTAATGGTTAAATGGGTAAATGATGAGGACTTAGAACCTGAACAACAGGCTTATGTGGTCTCGAACCTCATTCGTGGCGGTGTCTTTAGTAAAGGGGGTGATTAATGCTCACGCATTACCAAGAGATTACTATTATTCCCGACCCAGAAATTCCACCTTATTTTATCTGGAGTAAGCTGTTTACCCAGTTGCATATCGGATTAGCTGAGGTCAAAAACAAGCATGGCATCGAGTCAATTGGTGTCAGCTTCCCTGATTATCATTATGACGAAAAGGGTAAATCCTCTAAGCTTGGGCTAAAACTTCGCGTATTTGCTCCCACTCAAAAGGATTTAGAAACACTAAGTCTCAACGATTGGCTATCGAGACTAACTGATTATGTACATATCAAACGTATTACTGGAGTCGGTGACAAGCCAACAGGACAGGTAGTCGTCAGTCGCTACCGTCATAAAAACGTGCTCAAACAGGCTGAACAATTTGCTAAACATAAAGACATCAGCCTTGAAGATGCGCTTATACACTGTGCTGCGCATAAACAAGACAATAAGCCCTATCCTCATATCAACTTAAAAAGTGAGACCAATCAACAACCTTATAAACTGGCAATTTTTCAAGAAGTAACTGCCAGCGCTTGTAAAGGCACGTTCAATGTTTATGGTATGAATAATA
>Ga0209414_1000655_pt1 | contig 16783 bp, 16 predicted proteins | sample LakVidmifraction_4_FD_181154 | JGI IMG/M metagenome (GOLD analysis project Ga0209414, IMG submission 181154) | Hypersaline microbial communities from Lake Vida, Antarctica - Brine Hole Two &gt;0.2 micron (SPAdes) (version 2) | ecosystem: Environmental > Aquatic > Non-marine Saline and Alkaline >... | reverse complement strand
AAGAGTATTAGGGTTGCCCCGGCAAACCTTACAGTATAAATTAAAAAAACATAAAATATGACGCCGAATTTTCGGCGTTATTTTATGTTTTGGATTAAAGAAACGTTGCAATGCAAAGGTTTTCCTAGTGGTATGATACTTGCATTATACTATAGTGGGAATCTACGTGAGAATATGGAGGTTAAGAATGAAAAAAGGATGTAAATTTGGGACACACCGAAGCTTAATACCGAAGGGCGGTTTACCACAACCGGCTGAAAAAATCGATAATACAATGGAGATTTATGATAACGAAATGCGTATTGATGTGCAAACATTGAATATTGATTCAGCAAGTTTTACGCAAATCAAAAAGCAAGCAAAAGGCGATGTGGAAGACATAAAAAAAATTATGTTGGAGATCATTGAAAAAAGAGGAAAACATCATAATCCAGTGACTGGTTCTGGTGGTATGTTAATAGGTGAAGTAAAGGAAATTGGTCCAGCCCTTAAAGGCAAAACAGATTTAAAAGTAGGAGATAAAATTGCTACTTTGGTTTCTTTATCTTTAACACCTTTAAAAATCGAAGAAATTATAGAAGTAAGAAAAGACATTGACCAAGTGGATGTTAAAGGACAAGCTATTTTATTTGAAAGTGGTATTTATGCTAAGCTACCAGATGATATGCCAGAAAACTTAGCTTTATCCGTTCTTGATGTGGCAGGTGCACCAGCACAAACACGAAAATTAGTTAAAAAAGGCGATATTGTATCTGTTATTGGTGGGACAGGTAAATCAGGAATGCTTTGTTTATACGAAGCAAAAAAAGCTGTCGGTCCTGAAGGAAAAGTTATTTGTGTAGGACATTCAGAAAAATCATTAGATGTTGTTCGCTCTGTTGATCTAGCAGACGAATATGTAATGGCGGATGCAACAAATCCTATTGATGTGTTAGAAGCCATTGAAAAAGCAACAGATGGAAAAATGGCAGATGTTACCATTAACTGTGTGAATATACCGGATACTGAAATGGGTTGTGTTTTATCAACAAATTCTGATGGTCTTATTTACTTTTTCTCAATGGCAACAAGCTTTACTAAAGCAGCCTTAGGCGCAGAAGGTGTTGGAATGGATACACAGATGATTATTGGTAATGGGTATGCAAAGAACCATGCAGCTATTGCTTTAGATATTATGAGAGAGAACAAAGAATTACGTAAATTATACGAAAAGCTATATGCTTAAAAATAAATGGGGGGGCAACACAACAATGAGAAATTTTAAAGATATAGAAATGTGGTCTGATGTAACACAAAAACAATGGGATGATTGGAAATGGCAAATTCGTAATCGAATTGATACCATTGAAGAATTAAAAGCAGTGATTAATTTAACAGATGAAGAAGAAACTGGTATTTCAGCAGCTTTAAAGCAATTAAAAATGGGTATTACGCCTTATTATGCTTTATTAATGGATCCAGATGATGCCAATTGTCCTGTTAGAAAGCAAGCTGTACCAACAATTTTAGAGACACATATTGCGGGTTCAGATATGTCGGATCCACTACATGAAGATGTTGATTCGCCAACACAAGGCTTAACACATAGGTATCCAGATAGAGCATTACTTTTGGTAACGGATCAATGTTCTATGTATTGTCGCCATTGTACACGCAGACGTTTTGCTGGTCAAACAGATCAAGCGTCAACAACGGATCAATTAGATAAGGGTATTGAATACATTAAAAATACACCTGAGATTAGAGATGTTTTATTATCTGGTGGAGATGCGTTACTTATTAGTGATGAAAGATTAGAGTATATTTTAGAAAAGTTATCTGCAATTGATCATGTTGAAGTGATTCGAATTGGTTCAAGAGCGCCAGTGGTTATACCACAAAGAATTACGCCGGCATTAATTGAATTAATGAAGAAGTATCATCCATTGTGGTTAAACACACACTTTAACCATTCAAAGGAAATTACGCCGGAATCAAAAAAAGCATGTGAAATGTTAGCCGATGCTGGTGTACCTTTAGGTAATCAATCTGTTCTTTTAAGAGGGATTAATGATGATATACATGTTATGAAAAAATTGGTACACGACTTAGTTATGATTCGTGTTAGACCCTACTATATATATCAGTGCGATTTATCTCAAGGTATTGAACACTTTAGAACAACTGTAGCAAAGGGTATTGAAATCATTGAAGGTTTAAGAGGTCATACATCAGGTTTCTGTGTACCAACATTTGTAGTAGACGCACCAGGTGGCGGCGGAAAAATTCCAGTTATGCCACAATATATGATATCACAAAGTCACCATCATGTGGTTTTAAGAAATTATGAGGGTGTTGTGACAACTTATACAGAACCAACAGACTATAAGGAAACTTTAACAGATCCAGAAAAAGATAAAGAATTAATTGGTGTTGAAGGTTTATTAAGAGGTAATAAAGTAGCACTTGAATTAAAGAACCTTGAAAGAGAAAAAAGAGGTCACAAAGAATAGAATAATTAGGAGTTAAGAAGATGTTAATTGATTTAGTACTTAAAGACCACTATAAAATAATTTCTGTTGTAGGTATGGAAAAAAATGTTGGTAAAACTGTTGTTTTAAATGAATTACTTGAAGAAATAGATGAAAAATCCCTTGTACCAGGGATTACTTCTATCGGTAGAGATGGAGAAAGTAAGGATGTTTTAACCCAAACAGATAAACCATTAATTTTTGTTTCAAAAGGAACACTTGTTGCAACATTAGAAATGTATATTAATCTTGCAGATTTAGAAATAGAGGTTTTAGAGATTACAAATCAAGCAACGTCTATGGGTCGAGTTGTTATTGGGCGGTGCTTGCAAAGTGGCTATATTGAAATTGCAGGACCGGCAAGTAACAACGGCATTAAAAATGTAGCAGAAAAAATGCTGACATATGGCGCTAAATTAGTCATTGTTGATGGTGCTTTAAATAGAGTATCTTCGGCGTCGCCTGGCATTACAGAAGCTACAATATTAGCGACAGGTGCTGTTCTTGACCGTGATATGAAGAAGGTTATTAGTAAAACATTTCATCAAGTACATTTATTTAGTCTTAAAGGTTTAAAAAATAAAAAGCTCATTGCTTTAATAAAAAATGCTATGTTAGAAGAAGGTATTACTTTGATCAAAAACAATTTAGAAGTGGATCATTTGAAAATAAAGACGGCTCTTAATGCCAGTCGAAAGATTATTGAAGAGATGACACCAGAAACAAAGTATATTGTTTTTTCTGGTTCTTTGACAGCAAAGATTATTAAAGAAATACATGAAGCCTATGGGGGGGCAGATGTCATTTTTATTGCAGGAGATGCAACTAAAATATTTATCAGTGAGCGGGAATTAAATTATTTTTTAAAAATGGGGATTCAGTTAAGGGTACTTGATGAAATTAATCTTCTAGCCATAACAATTAATCCCTATTCACCTTATGGGTATCATTTTAATCCAGAAGAATTTATGAAAACAATGAAAAATTACTTTAAAGATTTTCCAGTGTTAAATGTATTAGAAAGTAGGTCTGAATGATTTTAGATGATTTGGCTAGAAAAACTTTAAATATAGAATATATTCATTCGAGAATCAGAGTTTTTTCGCCCTATGGCAAAAAGCTAAAAGAAGAGTTGAAAACTTATTCAAAAAAAGACTTAAAAGAATTATCTATGGCTTATAATCGATTAGAAAAAGTGGTCAATGCCATTGAAAAGAAGGGACATGTTTTTTCTGACTTAAGAGATAAATTTAAAAAAGTAATGACTTTGGATCAAACTTTCTTAAGAATTGGGGAAGACCAAGTCTTAACAGTAACAGAGTTTTTTGAGCTTAAGACTTTTTTATTTTTATTAATAGACATTGAGAAATTACTTAAAAAAACCAAATTAGATTTACCGGCGCCTTACCAAGTGACTAGAATAGAAGTCCTTGAAAAACTATTAGATCCAAATGATTATCAAGTGAAATCCTTCTATGTTTATGATAATTATTCTAAAAAACTCTCAAAGATTCGAAGAGATCTAAAAGAGGAAACTGGAAGAAAAGACAAAGCATACAAAAAAATCATTGAAGACTTGCAGTTGGATTATCAGTTAAAGATTAAACGTAGTGGAGAAATAATTGTTGATAAAAACAATAAAAATTTAATAGAAAAATTTAAAGTAGATGATCGTTTATATTATCAAAATGAAAACATTATGTCCGTGATTTTTTCTATTAAGAGTAGTGATTTATTACAGGCGTATATTAAAAAAATAGATCATCTAAAAATTCTAGAAGAAAAAGAAGCAGATAAAATAAGAAAAGATCTAACAATAAGAATTAAAGATGAATTAGAGTCTTTAATAGACAACTACGAGAGTATTGGATTATTAGATTTGCTTATGGGGAAAGCTTATTTTTCTTTGGCTTTTAAGGGTGTAAAACCAAATATTCAAGAAGATACAATTTTAGATATAACAGAGGGTAGACACATCATTGTTGAGGAGAATTTAAGACAATCTAAAAAAGAATATATGTCTATTAGTATACAGGGAAAATCAGGTGTCACACTGATTACTGGTGCAAATATGGGTGGAAAAACTGTTTCTTTAAAAATGATTGGCCTCTTACTTTATATTGCTCAATTGGGTTTATTTGTACCGGCGAAAAAGTTTAGTTTTTCTCCAATTGATTTTATTAGAACCTCTATTGGAGATGCCCAAGATATTAATAAAGGGTTATCAAGTTTTGGTGCTGAAATCGAAGTCATAAAAAGGGCATCAGATATGAATGGTTTTGGCTTATTATTAGTAGATGAATTGGCTAGAGGCACGAATCCGGTAGAAGGTTATGCTTTATCAAAGGGTATTATAGACTTCTTTAAGAAAAAAAATATGATTACAATTATTTCAACTCATTTTGATGCTTTGACAAGTCAAGGGGTCAAACACTATCAAGTCAAAGGGTTAAAGGCTATTGATGAATCCATTAATGTTGAAACAATTGATGAATATATGGATTATCGATTGGTTTCTGTTGATTCAAATAAATCTGTACCAAAGGATGCCTTAAACATTGCTAAATTATTAGGATTGAAAGATGAAATCATAAAGAATGCTGAAAAGTACTTACTGGAAGGAAGTGATGGCAGTGGAAAGTAAAATAAATTTAGACCATGCGCGTGTTAAAGATGCAAGAAACCATGCAAAATCAATTGCTTTAGATATGCAAAATTTTATTGACGAGCATACAACAGTTTCTGTAGAGCGAACGATTTTAAGGCTTCTAGGAATTGATGGCGTTGACGATATTGAACGGCCACTACCAAATGTTGTTGTTGAATCCGTTGATAAAGCAGGAGGATTGGACCTAGGTGTTTCTTATTGGATTGGAAATGCTTTATTAGAATATCCAAATAAAACACCTCAAGAAATCGCTGAGATGATTTCTAATAATGAGTTGAATTTAACTGAAATAAATCAAGGGTCTATGGAAGATATTAAAAAGAAGATCTTTGACGTTTCCAAAAAAGGTATTGAGATTATAGATGGGCATAGAAAAAAAAGAGAAGATTACTTAAATACAATAGGTGAAGGAAAACGGCCATATCTTTATGTAATTGTAGCGACAGGAAATATTTATGAAGATGTTATTCAAGCAAAAGCTGCTGTTAAACAAGGGGCAGATATTGTTGCTGTGATACGAACAACGGCTCAAAGTTTATTAGATTATGTACCTTATGGTGCAACAACAGAAGGCTTTGGTGGCACTTACGCAACACAGGAAAACTTTAAAATCATGCGCAAAGCCCTTGATGACTCTGGGGAAGAAGTGGGAAGATATATCCGTTTGGTAAACTATGCTTCAGGACTTTGTATGCCTGAAATTGCAGCCATGGGCGCCCTTGAACGCTTAGATGTTATGCTAAATGATGCTCTTTATGGTATTTTATTTAGAGATATAAATATGCAAAGAACTTTAGTGGATCAATTTTTCTCCCGGGTAATCAATGGTTATTCTGGTGTCATTATCAATACAGGTGAGGACAATTATTTAACAACATCCGATGCCTTTGAGGAAGCCCATACAGTATTAGCGTCACAATTGATTAATGAGCAATTTGCGTTATTAGCGGGTTTACCAGAAGAACAAATGGGCTTAGGCCATGCCTTTGAAATGAATCCAAATATGAAGAATGGTTTCGTATATGAATTGGCCCAAGCTCAAATGGCAAGAGAAATATTTCCAAAAGCACCGTTAAAGTATATGCCACCAACAAAATACATGACAGGGGATATATTTAAAGGAAATGTTCAAGATGCACTTTTCAATATGGTTTCTATTATTACAAAACAAGACATTCAATTGTTAGGTATGCCAACAGAAGCTATTCATACACCCTTTTTACAGGATAGAAATTTGGCCATTGAAAATGCAAAATATATTTTCAACAATATGCGTGATCTAGGGGATGAAATAACTTATAAAGATGGTGGTATGATTCAAAAAAGAGCACAAAAAGTATTAGAAGAAGCTGAAGCAATGTTAAAAGATATTGATCAAGAAGGGTTAATGACGACGATAGAAAAAGGTAAGTTTGCAGGGATAAAACGTGCGCTTGATGGTGGTAAAGGCTTGAAGGGTGTTGTTAAAAAAGACAATAAATATTTTAACCCATTTATTGAGTTAATGTTAGGTGGTGAATCACATGAGTAATTCAGTAGATTTAACGAAAATCAAACCTTATGGCGATACATTAAATGATGGGTATATGCAATTTAGTTTTACTTTACCAGTACCTTTTGGTGACGAAGCCGATGAAGCGGCTAAAATTTTATTGGCAAAAATGGGTATAAAAGATCCCAGTGTTGCCCATTCAAAGGATTTAGGTGTTGGCTACACATTTTTTGTAGTTTACGGAAAAGCAACACAAAGTGTTAATTATAAAGAAATTGAAGTACCAAAAGTTGATAATGAAGTAATGGATAAATATGCTGTTGAAGAGTTTATCAATGAAAAGATTAAAAGAGAAGTGACAATCATTGGTGCTTGTTCAGGCACGGATGCCCATACAGTTGGTATTGACGCAATCATGAATATGAAGGGCTATGATGGTCATTACGGATTAGAGCGGTACAAAAATGTGAATGCTATTAATATGGGGGCTCAAGTACCAAATGAAGAATTGTTAGCAAGGGCTATAGAGGAAGATGTTGATGCAATCGTTATTTCCCAGATTGTTACCCAAAAAGATGTTCATGTAAAGAACTTAACACATTTTATTGAGTTAATTGAAGCAGAAGGTAAAAGGGATGATTTTATAGTTATTTGTGGTGGCCCACGAATCAGTCACGAATTGGCAAAAGAACTCGGATTTGATGCAGGTTTTGGTAGAGGTAGTTTTGCAGAAGATGTGGCCTCCTTTGTCGTGAGTCAAATTGTTGATCGAGACTTAGTTTAGTTAAGTATAAAATATTTTAATGAAAAAAGTGAGAACACCAGAATATGTTCTCACTTTTTAATATGTAGATATTCATTATTTTTAAAATATGAGAGGGTAAACTATTCTAGTATATTTTTTCAACATCATAGTCAGTTGCTGCTTTAAAAGCAGAAGCGATTTCAAGACTAGATGCATCAACAGTTGTATCTACAGTTGACCATTCGCCATTGATAAAAACTTCATTCCAAGCATGATAAGTGCTAACATTAGTACTGTAGCCTTTTACCAATTTAGTTGGAATATCTTGACTTCTTAGCATGACTGCTAAAAGTGATGAATAATCATAACAGATGCCTGTACCATCTAATAATGTAGCATCAGGTGACGGGATATACCCGGGTTGTACAGAAAAAGCTTTTTTGTAATCATAGTTTATGTTATTTGTAACATAATCATAAATTACTTCAAACTTTTCTTCATCAGATTCAAGATTTTGAGTTAATTCATCAGCAAGTGTCACTGCAGCTGATTCTTTATCCCATGAAACGTTTTGTGAAGAAGCTAAGAACACTGACTCATCAGAAGTTTTTACAGAAATCTTTTTTGAGTAAACAGATTTATATCTATTACCACTTACGTTTTCATAAAGATTGATAGAATACACACCATTACCCAGTTGTAATGGGTAAACTTCTTGTTTAGAAGGCAGGTCATAATAATAAGTTTCAGACCCTTTGGTGATCGCAACTTTTATCTTAGAATAATCTGTAGCGTTATAATTAATTGCTACAGTGGAGTCACTAGTATTGACCTTTATTAATTGACTGCCTGCGAAACTTGATGTTACAAAAACAGTTACAAGCAAAAGAACTAACATAAACGTTAATACTAATTTTTTCATGAAATCTCTCCTATTGATAACCGGCTGTCTCTATTACTAGAGACCCTTGGTTTTGCGTGTTTACTTCACAGTAAACTTGCCTTTGTACTTAGGAAAGAAAAGTGTTCTAAACTTTTCTTTCGGGAGCTGGCAACCCTGTCATAAAAATGATTTAGGCCCTATAGTTTTGCGTCCTTAGATTTCTCTAAGTTTGCGATTTATCGTGAAAAGATTGATCACTATCAAATTGTTAATTTGGTAATCAAAGCTTTCCGGAAACTGGCTGTCGTAGCTTATAAAAGCCTTAGACCCTATAGTTTTGCGTAATACTTTTTCAAATATCTTGCTATTATACAGATTGTGGTCAACTTAATGACTCTTTGATTACCCTCTCGTTTATCGTTAGATTATATCATAGAAATCTTTTTTTGTAAAAAAGCAGTCAACAAAGAATAATATCAACTTATTCTAGGAAATCATCATCTCCAAAATATAGTAACTATATTTTGGATCAGTACATTAATTTTTGAACTTCTTTTTTATGGTACTATTTATTTTATCATATAGAAATGATAACAGTAATATGACTGCTTTTCTTATAATTTGAATATATTCTTGAGATTTTTTTAAAAGTACAAGTTTTTTTAACCATTATCAGTGGATTTAACTTTTCCACAACTTATGGTATAATCCTTAATGAGGATTGTAGTTGAAAATGGAGGGTTAAATATGCAGTATCGTCAGATGAAAAATACAGATGAAGAAGTTTCAATTTTAGGCTTTGGGTGTATGCGATTTCCAGTAATCAATGGTGATGATAAGAAAATTGACATTGAAAAAAGCGAAAAGATGTTAGATTATGCCATTGATAATGGTGTGAATTATTTAGATACGGCCTGGCCTTACCATCAAGAAGCTAGTGAAATTTTTGTTGGTAATTATTTAGAAAAAAGAGATTTAAGAGATGATGTTCATCTCGCAACAAAATTACCAAGTTGGTTAATTAAAAAAAGAGAAGATATGGATACTTATTTAAATAAACAATTGAAGCGTTTGAAAACAGATTATATTGATTTTTATTTGATTCATTCTTTAAATGCAAAATCATGGGAAAATTTAAAAGACAATGGAATCTTTGATTTTATTGAAAAAATAAAGGCAAAAGGTTTAGTGAAACATATAGGATTTTCTTTTCATGATGAATTACCTGTCTTTAAAAAAATAATAGATGATTATGATGGATGGGAATTTACTCAAATCCAACTAAATTATTTAGATGAAGAAGAACAAGCAGGGTTAGAAGGTTTATTTTATGCGCGCGAAAGAGGTCTTGGTACAATAATTATGGAACCCTTAAGAGGGGGTAATATTGTTGGGGATATTCCTAAGGATATTGCACAAATATGGGCAGAAGCTGAAGAAGAGAAATCTTATCCGGAGTGGGCTTTAAGATATCTGTGGGATAAACCAGAAGTAGACTTAGTTTTAAGTGGTATGAGTCATATGGACCACGTCAAAGGCAATGTTGCTTATGCTAAAGAAGGCCGTATCAATTGTCTAAGTGATAAGGAACAGGCATTGATTCAAAGAGTCAAAACAAAATATCTTGAGAAAATTGAGGTGCCTTGTACCAATTGTAAATATTGTATGCCTTGTCCCTTTGGTGTCAATATTCCTAGAGCTTTTACAGCTTTGAATGAAGCAAATTTATTTGAAAACGTTGAAGGGTCAAAAAAGGATTATTTAAATGCTGTTGGCGAAAAACATTTGGCGTCAAAATGTACAGAATGTAATGTTTGTATTGAAAAATGTCCTCAACACATCAATATACCTGTAGAGTTAAAAAAAGCCGTTAATCTATTTGAAGGATAGATGAATTATGGAAAATATAGACATCGGCAAAAAAATAAAGGAATTTTGTAAAACTAAGGGGTTAACGATAAAAAAAGTTGCTGAAGCTTCAGAAATATTATCCTCTATGTGGAGTCAATTGAACGGGGTCTAGCAAATCCTTCAATTACCCATTAAAATCCATCGTTAGAGTTTTACAGGTACCAGTGTTCACATTTTTCATTAATGAACACCCAGCAGATGATTTAGTTGTTAGAAAATCAGAACGGAAAGTTATGAATTTTCCCTCTGATAATAATTTTTCTGATGAACTTTTAACACAGATTCTCAATCATCAACAGATGCATCTGCTCATAAAGGTGAAGAGGTTGCTTTAATAATTGAGGGAAAAGTAGATCTTTTCTTAAATGATAAGAAAACACATTTAAATTTAGGGGATAGTATTCGGATCTTGAGTCAAATAAAGTATCCCTGGTCAAATAATTATAACAAAATTTGTAAAGTTGTTTTTCCTATTGGCCCGGCAAGTTTTTAAAAAAAGATAAGAATTTTTTGACATGTTTGATTTAAATTAAGGTAATAAAATTATAAAACTCAAAAGACTACTCAATGTCTTTTGAGTTTTTTTCATTGGATTTATAAGGTAAAATTAAACGAATATCTGTACCAACATCTACAGTTGAGCGAATAAGTATTTTTCCTTCATGGGTATTAACAATCCATTTGGCGATAGATAATCCTAAACCAGTGCCCCCTTTTTTCTTTGTTCGTGACTCATCTGCCCTATAGAATCGATCAAATATATTTCCAAGGTCTTTTTTAGGAATACCAATGCCTGTGTCACAAATATCAATAAGGATATTGTTTTCTTTGCTAAAAGCTTTTAAGGTGATTTTACCCCCTTCAGGTGTAAATTTAATACTGTTTTGAATAAATATTCTTAAAGCCTGTTTGATTAGTTTTCGGTCGGCATGTATTAACAAATTGCCTTCAATGGATTTATTAAAGACATGTGAAGAATCAATTAATCTATTTTCTTTTATTAACTCATCTAATAAATCATTAATGAAAAAAGAGTTGCGATCTAATTTTGTTTCATTTTTATCTGCTCTTGCTAAAAAGAGTAATGAATTTACTAAGCTCTTCATATGTTCAGATTCATCTTTAATAGCATCAATAGATTCAATTAGAATTTTCTCATCATCTTTCCCCCATCGGGAAAGCAAGTTAGAATAGCCTTGAATAACGGCAATAGGTGTTCTGAGTTCATGGGAAGCATCATTTACAAATTGTTTTTGCTTACGATAAGAGGATTCGATTCTATCCATCATTTGATTAAACGTTTCTCCAAGTTCTTTTAATTCATCATAGGAATTTGTTACATCAATCCTTTGGTTTAAAGTATTTCCAGAAATTTTTTGAGCAGAATTAGTCATACTAGTAATGGGCTTAAACATATGCCGATTGATTTTATTACCTAATAAAGTGATGACCATTAAAATTAAGAGTGAAATAATTGAAAAAGAAATAATTATAATGAGTGCTATAGCTTGATAATTATCAATATAAGGTATAATTTCAATTGTGTAATGACGCTTATTATACTTAATGGGTTCAGCAATGCTTTGCAATAAAAGGGGATCATATTTTAATAAATCATCTGATGATTCAATAATCTCTTTTGGTTTATGATTTAATATGACTTTATTTTCTTTAGAAATTACTATAGAATTTTCATTTGAAAAATATGTCCTAAGTTCACTTGAGTTAATTGTTTCATTAAATTCTAAATACTGATTGATACGATCTGAGTCTTCATTGATCCATCGAGGAATCAACTGATTAAGATATAATTTATAACTAAAAATAACTGAAGTTGTAATAATAAAAAAAGCTAATGCCATTGTTAAAAAATAATAAACAGAAATTTTAAAGGACAATGAAAATTTAAAAAGTGATAGAAATTTATTCCATACAAAAACTAAGCTATCTACAAAGCCGTTTATGATGAGATGAATCATTCTAAAGGGCAAGATAACAATAAAATAAATCGTTTTAAATGGTAAAATCAGTAGCTTAAGAAGTTTATTCATTTTTTAAGATATACCCTACCCCTCTGACAGTATGGATGAATTTTATATTAAAGGGTTCGTCAATTTTACTGCGTAAATACCGGATATAAACATCTACAATATTTGTATCACCATAATAATCATATCCCCATACTTTGTTTAGTATTAAGTCCCTTGAAAGAACAATATTTTTATTTTCCATTAAGAACTTCAGAAATTCATATTCTTTTTTTGTCAAATTAATTGTTTCATTGTTAAAGGACACTGTCATCATATCTGTATTAATTTCAAGTTGATTAAATGTTAAAATGTTATTACTTTTGACTTCTTTTTTTATTCTTTTTAGACAAACTCTAATACGTGCGAGTAATTCTTCTATTTCAAAAGGTTTTGTCAAATAATCATCAGCACCGGAATCAAGGCCCATGACTTTATCCATTGTATCGTCCTTTGCTGTCAGCATAATAACTGGGATATTCGAAAATTTTCTCAGTCTCCTTAAGACGGCCATGCCATTCAATTTTGGCAACATCACATCAAGAATTATTAAAGCGTATGTATGATCTTCTATCATTTCCAAAGCCTCCTTACCATCAAATGCTTTGTCTACCCTATAACCTTCATGGGTTAGTTCTAATTCGAGAAAACGAGATATTTTCTCTTCATCTTCTACAATTAATAGTCTCTTTTCCATTTCCTATCCCCTCCTGATACCATTATATCTTATTCAATTCAAAAAGAAAATAACATCTCAAGAAGAGATGCTATTTTATGATTTTGAATTGGAATTTGCCGAATAGAGACAAGAGTAATCCAATGATGAAAATTGGAAGAATCATTTCACTTAGAAGGATAGCAAAGAGTACAGCCAACCATAAAGGTAAATTGATTATTTCTTTTTTATCTTTAGATATTCCAATAGAAATTTTCATAAATTCATTGATGTTTTGTTGAAAAGTTGATTGTTGCTTCTGATGATCAAAGCTTTCTTGGGACGTATGATCTGTAGAGTCATCAGATTCATTTTCTTCTTTTTCATTCTCTTTACTTGAAGTACTTTTTTCAATTAAGAGAACTGCTTCAAGTAAATTGCCCTTTGTTTCAACTAAAGCAGATTTTGCTTGTGCGTAGTTAACACCTGTTCTTTCAATTAATTCGTCAATCATTTCAATAGTAATGTCCATAGTTAATCCTCCTTGTTAAATGTAGAGTGTATAGTATTTGAGATATTATCCAACGAGTCGTTAATATTTTTAATACCTTTACCGTCTTTACTAAATTCAATTTTGTAGCCTAAAATCACAGCAATCAATAATCCAAAAACGACTACTGGGAATGCAAATAATAAGGTTAAAAGAAAAAGAGCTAATGGTAATCTTAAAGCTGTCTTTCCCTCTTTAAGAAGATCAAAATTCATACGGTTCATTTTTTTAAAAAATGATTTTGTATTTTTTTTGAATGCACCTTTTTTTTCTTTTTCATTTTCAGTTGTGCTATAACCTTGTGCCTCTAAGTAAACAATCCCTTCAATTAAATCTCCATTACTGTGTTCTAGTGCTTCTTTTGCCTTACTATAACTCACCTGTGTTCTTTCTCTTAACGCATCGATTGTTTCTAAAGTGATGTTCATAATTTTCCTCCTCTTCTTTTCTATAGTTTTAGTATACCCTCCATACTTTAAAGGATCTTTAGAGTAAAATTAGAATTTGATTAAAAAACACTAATATTATTAAAAAAAGACCGATAATATGAATAGTAGGGTAGGTGACTTTATGAGAATATATGGGAAGCGTTAATAAAATTTATTCGGAGGCTACTATTCAAGGCTACAGAAAAACAAATGGGTTTAAAGGGCTTATAAACTGGGTTAAAAGTACAACTATTAAATAAACACTCATCTGTTAAATAAATAATATTTTTGCTGATTAGATCCTGTCATTATTTGATAGTGTCTCTTTGACATGATAACCTTTAAAGTGTTAATTGATTAAGATATTATAAAACTCTTAAAGTGATCAACAATAGAAAGATAGAAACATGAAAAACAAAATTTTATTATTAACCTGAAAGAATTATTAATTATCCAATGGATAATGTACTATTTAATTCTCAATAATAGGAGGCATTATGAAATATAAGTGGATTATAATAATTTTAGTAGTAATTATTATCGCTGCTCTACAAACAATATACATCAACTATGGTACTGAAAAAAATATCTATATTGATTCAAAAGCAATATATATTAATGAGAATACCTCAACAAAGGAAAGTTCAGTACTTATTGATGGTATAATCATACATGATATGGATATCTTATATATAAAATCGATGATAGTTTATTTTATGGTATTGCCCCACGTCGGAAATATGGTAAAGCTTTTAATTTCCAATTATATTTAGATCTAGAAAGTAAAAGAGGTATTCTTATTGAATATGAGGAAGATGATGGCTTATTTCTGTTATCAAATAGCTTTTACTCTTTCCCTTATAATTCTGAGAAAATAGAAACTATTATAGGAGAAAAAAATAGATTTAAAGAGAAGAGAAATGCCTATAAGAAAAAAATATAAATTTAAAATGGAACTTTCTTAAAAATACCAGATTCATGAAGAGTAACTATGAAAACAACTATTTTTATTAGTTAATAATTACTATATGAATAGAAGGATACTGGAAGTACAACAAAATATCCGAAAGAGCATTATAATATCCTAAGTAAAAATGTTGTGGTGTTGTTCATGAAACTAGGGGCAGAAATGGTGAGGAAGATATATCAGTTGATCATTAGGCCAGCATGGTTCACAATATTAAAAAGATCTTAGTTGAATTTGATTAAAAAACACTAATACTATTAAAAAAAAGACCGATAATAGTAATAGTAGGGTAGGTGATTTTATGAGAATATATGAGAACCGTTGGAAATTTTTATTTTTTACAATAATTAATACATTAATATTTTTATCAGGTAATGTTTTAAATAAAAAAATTCATGGCTATAAAGTATACCCAAGTGATATTTCTTTTTCGCTCATTTTTGGGATAATTTATGGTTTTATTTTAGCATATCTAATAATTAGTTTTTTTGATCAACAAAAAGAAACAGAGGAGTTAGACTTTGAAGTGCAAGCCAGTTTGCAGCAATTAGAAGCCTTTAATGAAGAACTTTTAGCTCAAAATGATGAATTAGAATCCTTTGCTCATATTATATCAAATAAAGAAAAAGAATTGAGAGAAATTATTAATTTATCACCAATTCATATTTATTTAAAAGATTTAGAGGGGAAATATTTGCTGTGTAATAAAGCCCATGCAGAATTTATTGGGGCACCAATTCATTCAATTGAGGGGAAAAGCCAAGAAGAATTTTCTGTTTTTGAAAAAGAAAAAATAATGGCTTATCAATCTGCAGATGAAGAAATTGTTAACTTTGAAGAATCAAATGAATACATAGAAATAATTAATACGAATAACAAAGATCAGTATTTTAAGATCAATAAGATTCCTGTTGAATTAACACATCATTCAAAGGAAGTACTTGTTGTGGCCCAAGAAATTACTGATCTTGTTAACATGCAAAAAGAAATTGATTTAAAAAATAAAAAGCTTGTGGAGGATAATGAAGAACTGATTCGTCTAAACAATGAAACCAATCGTTTAGCAGATGATTTTGAAAAAATCATAGGTATGATTACTGGCGTAATTGAAGAAGTAACGGATGAAGAATATTTATTGAATATATTTGACTTAACCTTAAACCTAATTAATAGAAGTAGTAAAGGCATGATCTATATTTATGAAAATGATTCAATAAAATTTGAGAAAGCTAAAGGTATTCAAAAAAAGTTTAGCAAAAAAGTATTTGAAAAGCCATTCTACCGATCTTATTGTTACTAAGAATAACGTTAAGTACCTTGAGAATGTAGAAAGTGAACTCTTTAATAAATTTATTTGTATAGGTTTTTATTATGGTGAGAAACAAATTGGTGGGATGTGTTTAGAAAGTGATTTAAATTCAAAATTATTCATAGAAGAAGATATAAGCTTATTTAGAAGTATTGGTATATTAGTTAATAATTATTATATGAACAGAAAAATACTGGAAGTGCAGCAAAATATCCAAAATAGTATTATAATATCCTTAGTAAAGATGTTAGAGTTATTTGATGAATACACCAAGGGACATTCGGAAAATGTTGCAGAGTTGTCTATGAAACTCGCGGCGGAAATGGGTGTTGAAGATACATCAGCTGCTTATTGGGCAGGTATGGTCCACGATATTGGAAAGATCTTAGTCGATAGAAAAATTCTTAATAAAAAAGGGAAATTAAGCTTCTTTAATTGCAATAGCAAATTGAACTAATTTCAAACTGTAAATATAGGTGTGATTAATAGTGTTGTATAGCATAGAGTTCATCCTCAAAAACTTCATCTGGTGTAAGATAATTTAGTATTTTACGAGGCAATGTGTTACACCAGTTTTGAACTTTAGCAATGTCATCTATTGAATAGTTAAGCAACGATTTGCCTTTAGGTATAAAACG